>Ga0190359_1000173_pt1 | contig 42346 bp, 56 predicted proteins | sample 48721823_MG_FD_161269 | JGI IMG/M metagenome (GOLD analysis project Ga0190359, IMG submission 161269) | Hydrothermal vent microbial mat bacterial communities from Southern Trench, Guaymas Basin, Mexico - 4872-18-2-3_MG | ecosystem: Environmental > Aquatic > Marine > Hydrothermal vents >...
AGCAGGAACAACGATTGAAGGAATCTATAGAATGGAAAGAGAAGGTATAAGGGGAGCTTTGATGAAAACCATTCAGGAAACATACTTCAGAGCTCTTCAAATTCAGAAGAATAGTTTAGAGTAGGCAAGATCTCTCAAGTGCCAACATGATTGACCTTTTCTTCATTCATGTTTCTTGGTCTTCCACCTTAAAAGCAATGGCTACTACTGTATTTTCTGTCATTGCCCAGTATACTTCGTTTGTGCCTACTACTTCTGGTACGAGGCCTTTTACGAAGACATAAGGCTCATCACCTTTCAAGATATCTTATTATTGCTTATTACCCTCCTTCTGCTTCTGAAATTGCTAAGGGAAGTCCAGCATTTTGCGCAATAGCATCAAAATACTTGAAACATGTTGAGCTTGTTTTTGAAGAGCAATAGTAGTCGGTAAGATAATCAGTTGAAATATGCAAATATTTTTCGTTCAAGCGTAATAAAGTCTTATAAATGCTGAAAATCGGTGTCAGACCTGCTTCTTTGATTCAAAATTCTGTGGTAATATGTTTATGTGTTTCCTAAAAGAAAAATATATTTCTTATATGGAAATAGTGAAGGAGAATTGAGGAAATGGGACACTACCTTGAAAGAGCGGTGTGGTGTATCACCACGGGTGTTTATGTTATTACAACTAAGGCCAAAGACGGGCGGATCAATGGCATGGGAGCGGCGTGGGTAAACCGCGTATCGGAAGTCCCACCAATTGTTTCAATTGCCGTATGGGAGAACAATTACACCTATGAGCTCGTAGGCAGCGCGGACTATTTCGTGATCAATATTCTCAGCGAGGGTCAGCAGGCAATAGCGAGACATTTCGGTAGGCAATCTGGAAGAGATGTTGATAAGTTTGAGGATGTGGATTACCAGGTGACAAAAAATGGTACTCCATATCTTCCTCAAGCTCTTGCAATTATTGAAGCCAGGATTGTCTTCAGAAGAAAGTTTGGCGATCATATGCTGATAGTCGGCGATGTTGTGGAAGAACGAGTACAACATTGTGGAGTTCCACTTGTTTACAGGCACGAAGACTACTTTAAGAATGATGAGGTTGGGGAAGGTGAGACAAGTGAAACTAAGGGTTAACAAAGAGAAGTGTACTGGGTGTTTATCTTGTGTCTTAGCGTGCTCGTTTTCTCATTTTAAGTACTTTGACATGAGCAAGAGCCGTGTGAGTGTGTCCGGAACCCACGACCTTGCGGAGTTTGAGCCAAGTGTTTGTATTCAATGTGAAGAAAGGTATTGTGTGAACTCCTGTCCTACAGGTGCTCTTAGTGTGAATAGCGCCACAGGAGTGGTGACTTTGGACAAAGATAAGTGTGTTGGCTGTAAAGTTTGTCTCAAGAGTTGTCCTTATGGAGGAGTGAAGTGGGACGCAGATTCTTCAAATCCCTTGATTTGTGATCTCTGTGGGGGAGATCCTCAGTGTGTTAAACACTGTCGCTACCCTGAGGCTTTGTATGTGGAGGAGGGGTGAAACATATGCCTGGAACGTATGCTGGCAGAGTTCTTTACATCGATCTATCTACGAACTCTTTCAGGGAAGAAATCTTATCTGAAGAATCGATAACTAAATATGGAGCGGGCAGAGGAATGGCTGCCAAACTCCTTTGGGATATGACGGGACCACAGACAAAGCCGTTCGATGCGGACAATACGTTGATAATTTCCACTGGTGTGCTCACAGGGACACACGCTCCAATGTCTGGAAGAGCGACACTGACTTCTAAAAGTCCTGCTACAGGAAGATATTTCAAGAGTAATTTTGGTGGCAGGTTCGGTCTTGCTTTGAAGTTTCTCGGTTACGATTATCTGGTAATTACAGGAAAGGCTCAGAATCCTGTGTATCTGTACCTTGACGAAGATGGAGTTGAGTTCCTAAGTGCTTCAAATCTATGGGGGAAAACCGTAAGAGAGACGAACGCGCTTCTTGAGAAGAAACATGGAGAGGATATTGAAACGATATGTATAGGTCCTGCCGGTGAGAACGGTGTGAAGTTTGCCGCTGTGATGGCTTCTTACTACAACGCGGCGGCAAGAGGCGGTATTGGAGCCGTGATGGGTTCAAAGAATCTCAAGGCAGTGGCGGTTCCAATTGGAAAAGGCAGAGTTAGTGTCTCGGATCCTGACAATTTTCAAATTGTTGTGGAAAAAGCTCGAGAGGCTTTGTACCGAGACACAGGTGCTTGTGACCTGAATATGTATGGCACGGGTGCGACAACTGATTGGCTCTCTGAAATGTCAATTCTGCCCTCTTACAATTTCAGGCGCGGAAAATTTGATGGAGCTGATAAGATCACTGGAAAATATCTTAAAGACAACGGTTATCTCAAGCGAGAAGTTGGTTGTGCGGCGTGCATCTATGCCTGTCATAGGCTTACGGGTATAGATTCCGGTGAGTTCAAAGGATCTCACAGTGGGGGTCCCGAGTACGAAACATTGGCATCTTTCGGTTCTGGTTGCGGAATTTCAGATATTGAGGTAATTCTGAAGGCGAACGAGATTGCCAACGACATGGGAATGGATACAATTTCGGCAGGAGCAGTCATTCAGTGGGCTATGGAGTGCTATGAAAAAGGCTTGATTAACAAGAAAGACACTGGTGGATTGGATCTGTCTTGGGGAAACAAAGAGGCACTTTTGAAGCTTCTTGAGGATATTCCCTACAAAAGGGGGTTCGGGGCAGTCTTGGCAGAGGGAACCAAGGGAGCCTCCCAGATTGTAGGAGGAGATTCATGGAAATGGACAAATCAGGCAAGAGGACTTGAACACAGCAGAGTTGAGACGAGAGGAGCTTTTGGCTATGCGCTCGCTTTTGCCTTGAATCCAAGGGGTCCAGATCATCTACATACTGAGGTTCTCGCGGAGTTCGGGTTAAAGGAAGAGGCAAGACAGGTGATCAAAAAAATAACCGGAAGTGAAGAGTACGCGAAACCTTATCTGCTTGAAAAGAGAGCAGAGATCGTGAAGTGGCATGAGGAAATATATGCTCTCACTGATACAGCAGGTCTGTGTGCGTTTACGAGTACTGCGTCTTACGGAGTTGATGAGCAGGTTCTGGCTGATTTGTATTCTTACGCGACGGGCTATAAGTTCACCGCATCGGATATCCTTGAGATCGGCAGGAGAATCATTACTCTGGAAAGATGCTACAACATTCGAGAGGGACATACACGAACTGAGGATATTCTTCCATGGAGAATAATGAACGAAGTGCAGCAAGATTTGGTAGGCAAGCAGCCTGAAGTCCCGGTCGTTTCGAAAGAGAAGTTGGACAAAATGCTCGAAGACTATTATGCGCTCGTCGGTTGGGATTCTGAAACCGGCTGGCCGAGCAAGAAGACTTTGAAAAATCTGGGTTTGGAATTTTGCATCAAACCGGTGTGGGGTGATGACAATGAGAACAGTTGATCCCAGTGAACTGGAAGCCTTGATAGAAGGAGCTGCCATTCTGGGAACTGGGGGTGGGGGAGATCGAGAGTTTGGTATTGCTATTCTTGAAGATGATGTGAGGAAATCAAGGGAGTGGATCATGATTGACCCAGCAGATGTACCTGACGAAGCTTTAGTTGTGAGTGGTGGAATAATGGGATCTGTAAAAGCTCTGCTTGAGAAGTCCGTGAGAGCAATAGTAGAAAAATGGGAGAATGACTTTGAATTGCTCAACGTAACCAGGTTGATGGAAAGATATTTAAAACAGGATGTTGCTTACTTTGTTCCCTTTGAAATTGGCTGTTTGAACACGCCCGTTGTGATGACTCTGTGTGCCCGAATGGGTATTCCCATGATAGATGGTGATGGGTTGGGAAGAGCGGCACCTGAGACACAGATGACGAGCTTTATAGGTCACGATATAAGGCTTTGTCCTATGCCCTTGATCGATACTGAAAGAAACGCCATCATTGTTGACTCTGATGACATCTTCCTTCCGGATGAAGTTGGAAGGTGGTTCATAACCAGGAGTGGACAGATGGGAGCCAACAATCATTACCCGATGACCGGTAAACAACTGAAAAAAGCAGTTATTCCAAATACTGTTACGAAGGCAATAGAACTGGGAAAGCTCGTCGCTACTCAGGACAACGTTGTTGAGAAAGTAGCGGATTTTCTTGGAGGTAAGGTTCTTCTCTCGGGTGAGGTTGTCGGTGTTGAAGAAGAAGACAGAGGAGGCTTTTTCTACAAGTTTGCCAGCATCACTGACGGACATAACACAGTGCGGATAACCATCAAGAATGAGTACATGCTTTGCCGCTTCAATGAACAAATTGTGACTGTTTTTCCTGATCTCATAGTTGTGGTGGATGAGAATGGAAGAGGAGTCATGAGCACGGATCTTATGAAAGGCAAGAACGTGACGGTCATAGTGGCTCCAGCGCACGAAAGACTCAGAGAGGCCGTCAAAAGCTCTCTGGGTAAGATAGCCATGTCTTCAGATAGATTTGGTGAAAATGTTTCTTACGAGCCCGTAGAGATATTGCTTTCAAGGGTGGGAATTGAATAATGAAACTCAAGTTCATTGGTTATTCCACGAGTCCCAGAAAATCCAATACTCTCAATTTTGTCCAGGTTGCCCTCGAAGCGGCAAAGCGTTTCGCCAACGAATTTGGTGTTGAAGCTGATACTCAGGCTATTTCATTCAGTAAGAAGAAGGTGTATCCCTGTTATAACTGCGATATGTGCATAAAGAGGAAAACACTCTGTGTTTTGAAAGATGACTGGCTTGAACTTGTAAAACCATTACTGGAAAAACCAGATGGGTTGATAATTGCCTCACCCGTTTACTTTTTCAGCACGAACTCCATTGCCCGAGCGTTCATGGAGCGGTTCACGTGTCTTGAAAAGAAGATTTGGGATCCATCTTTTCCATACGAACCGCCAGATTTTTCGAAAACAGTGGCTGCAGCGATGGCTGTGGGATTTGACAGAAATGGTGGCGTTGAGCACACTGTTTCGAATATTATCGATTGGTTATTGGTAACAGGATTTACAACCGTTGGAGGATTCTACACCGGTGGAATGGGTTGGACAATGGAACAAGACGGTACTTCAAAGGTTTTGGAAGATGAAAGAGGAGTGAAGTCTGCGAAGTTGTGTGGTTACAAGGTGGCAAAAGTAGCTTTGCTGATGAAAGGTTTTTCTGATCTTCCAAATATCACATGGAATTTTGAGCTTTAACACAAATTTTAAGGGGGAGGTGTTTTTCTATGAAGAAATTCTTGGTTGTTTTGCTGGTGTTGAGCGTATCTTTGCTCGGGTTCAGTACTCTTAAGGTTGGCGTCAACGTTTTCGGAATGGCGAATTTCTTCGCAAGGGCTATCTACCAGGCCATGATAGAGGAAGTTGAAGCCCTTGGCGCAGAGGCTATTCCCACCGTTACTCCAGATGTTACCAGTAGAATGAACGCGATTGAGGACTACATTTCGAAGGGTGTAGACATCATAGTGTTTTCGCAGGGTGACGTCAATATGGTGAAACCTGCCCTTGCAGAAGCGAAAAGGGCCGGAATAATACTCGTTTCAGCGGATGCGGGATACTGTGAGTTCATCGACGCGGCTGTTGAATCAAACAACTGGGTCATGGGTGCGATGGCAGGAACTGCACTGATCAACCTGATTAATGCGAAAGGTAATGTGGTTGAGATCTACAATGATTTGGGGCAAATGATCCGAATGCGCACCAAGATGTTTGAAACGATGTTGACAGAGTATCAAGAGGTAAAGATCGTCTCGAGATTTGTTTATGCCTGGCCGGGATATTTCCCCGATGTGAAAGCTAAGATGGAAGCTGTACTCCAGAAATATCCCAATCCTGGAGACATAGTGGGTGTGTTTGCTCCATTCGATGGAGCGGGTGTTGCTGCGGCTCAGGCTATCGAGGAAGCTGGGTTAGCAGATCACATTGTCGTTGTCGGAATTGATGGCGATCCCCAGGCTTTTGAAGCCATGAAAAAGGGAGGCCCGTTCAAGGCAACTGTGGTTCAAGACCCCGAGGGAATAGGACAAACGGCTGTTAGAACGGCATTTAAGCTTTATGAAGGTGGCAAAATTGATGGGAAGTACATTTACGTGCCTTCGAGACTTGTGACACAGCAAGAGGTCATAAATGGCGAAGCTTCTTGGTGGGAAGAAAAGGTACGCAAATGGCAGGAACAGCAGTAGTTATCAAGGTGCGCGGGAATTTCCTGCGCACCGTTCTTTCATGAGAAAGGAGAGTGTAGGAAGTTTTGAGCGACGCCAAGTTTGTTCTCAAAGCAGAGGGTATTTCAAAACAATTTGGAGGCGTTTGGGTTTTAAAGAACGTTGATTTCGATTTAAAACCAGGAGAAGTTCATGCCCTTGTGGGAGAAAACGGAGCCGGTAAATCCACTCTGATAAAGGTAATAAGTGGTGTTTACAGTCCAGACAGAGGGAAAGTTATCGTTGCCGACAAAGAAGTCAAAAGCTTCAATGTGAAGCAAATGGAAAGTCATGGTATTTTCACGGTTCACCAGGAGATAAATCTTGTTCCCTTTATAAGTGCTATGGAAAACGTGTTCATAGGCAGTGAACCTGTAAGAGGGAAATTTCCGAAGATCTTAGACTACAGTTACATGAAGCAGAAGGCGCAAAGCCTTGTTCAGACCATTGGGGTTGAACTGAATTTGAAGGCTCCAGCGTACACTTTGAGTGCCTCGGAGCAGCAGATTATTCAAATATGCAGAGGATTAGTGGCAAATGCCCGCGTTATGATTCTTGATGAACCAACCTCTTCACTGAGTGCCGAGGAGATATCTTCCCTATTCAGCATGGTCAAGAAACTTAGAAAAGAGGGTGTGGGGATAATCTTTGTTTCGCACAAACTCGATGAGGTTCTTCAAATATCCGACAGAATAACCGTTTTGAAGGATGGTGAGAAGATAGGAACAATTCCAAGGCAGAACGCTACTGAAGAAAAGATAGTGAGCATGATGGTTGGCAAGAGCGGCTTCAAAGCGGTTAGGTTTCATGTTTCTAAAAAAGTCTCTGAAACAATTCTTCAGTTGAAGAACATTACTACAAATAAGCTCCGTGGCGTCAATTTGGAGCTAAGAAAGGGAGAAGTTCTTGGGATTGTTGGTGTTGTTGGAGCCGGAAAAACGGAGCTCGCTGAAGTGCTTTTTGGCCTTGATCATCCTAAAAGCGGTGAAATCTATCTTGAGGGAGAGAAAATTGCTATCAAATCTCCCACTGATGCCATAAAAAAGGGGTTTGCTCTGGTTCCTGAGAATCGAAGAATTCAGGGCATATTTGCAAGACTGTCTCTTAGCAACAACATTACCGCGGCTTACTTATCACAGTGGTGTAAAGGAGGAGTGATTTTTCCTTCTCTTGAAAATGAAGTGACTCGATCGTTCATTCAGAAACTCGCCATAAGAACGCGAGGCCCCTCACAGTTACTTCAGTATCTGTCTGGTGGAAATCAGCAGAAAGCTGTCTTGGCCAAATGGCTCGGTGGAAACTTCAAAATCCTGATGGCCGATGAAGCGACACAGGGAGTGGATGTTAAAACAAAGGAAGATATATATTCTCTGGTCCGAGAGATCGCTTCAGAAGGAAGAGCTGTTATGTTTTTCTCATCCTACGTGCCGGAAATTGTGAAGGTATCTGACAGAATTGTTGCAATGCGTGAGGGCACGATAGCTGCCGAATTCTACCCAGACGAGGAAAATCTTGAGCACAAGATAATGATGGCCATTCTCACTGAAAAAGGAGGAAACGTGTATGACAGCAAAGAATCCTGAAAACTCTGCTGCTGTTGCAGCCAATACCTTTTTTAAAACGCTATTGAAAAAATATGGGGTTCTTATCGCCACTTTTGTGCTTATGGTGATCTTCTCGTTTGCCACTCCTGCTTTCATGACTTCAAGAAATATGTTGATGCTTTTACGCCAAATTAGCATGTTGACCATGGTTTCAATAGGCATGACTTTTGTCATGGCAGCCGGTGGATTCGATATGTCTGTGGGATATGCCATAGGGCTTATCAATGTAACCGTTGCAATGGCTTTAAAATCGGGGATGGGCGTGTTTCTGTCGCTTGTGCTGGCTTTGCTGGCTGGCATGGGGGTCGGTTCACTCAATGGTGTTCTTGTTTCTTTCATTGGTCTTCCTGACTTTATCGGTACTTTTGCTGTTGGTTCCATAGCGTTTGGTTTGAAAATGATGGTTACCAGAGGAAATCCAATAATGCTCTGGGATGCTCCCGAAGGATTTTCTTTTATAGGACAAGGCTATGTTGGTGCGGTTCCTTTCCCGATAATACTTATGATCACAGCAATTGTATTGACCTCATTTGTGATGAAATATACACGGCTTGGAAGACGGTTGTATTATATAGGTGGTAACAAAACCGCTGCCCTTTATTCGGGAATTAACGTGAAAAGATATCGATTCCTTTCCTTTGTGATCTCTGGCTTTTGTGTTGCCGTAACTTCAATAATACTGACTTCGCGCGTGGGTTCTGGGCAACCACTGGCAGGAGAGGAATATCTTCTTGACGCGATATCAGCAGTATTTCTTGGAATGACGATGTTCGGAGAAGGAGAACCGAATGTGCCAGGATCCTTTGTTGGAGCTTTTCTCATAGGCATGCTGACAAATGCGTTAACATTGATGAATGTGGCATACTACTTTCAGTACATCACGAAGGGAGTAGCGGTTATACTGGCTGTGACGGTTTCCATTATCAGCAGAAGTAAGGAGTGAGGAGTATTGGCTATCGGTTCTGTGGAGAGGTCTTTGAAGATACTCGAGTATGTGGTTTCCTGCAAAAATGGTGTTCGAGTTCAAGATGTGTCCGAGAGAATGGGAATATCGCCACCGACAGCATTTAAGCACCTTGAAACGCTTATGAAAGCCGGCTATATCTGCAAAGAATCTTCAAACCGTAGATATCATGCGTCCTACAAAATTGTAGAACTTGGCAGTTCTATTCTGAGAAATGTGCAGGCAAGAGAAATAGCAAGGCCTTTTCTGGTGAAACTTATGGAAAAAACCGGAATGACAGTGCATTTTGTGTTGAAAGACGGAGATGAGGGCGTGTACATAGATAAAGTGGAAAGTGCCCGAACTATACCCACGATATCGAGAATAGGAATGCGAATGAGACTTTATTCAACGGGATTTGGCAAAGCTATTTTGGCATATGTAACTGAAAAAGAGCTGAAAGATTATTTGAGTAACGTCAAACTGGAAAAACAAACTGCAAACACGATAACAGACGCAAAGAGATTAATTGAAGAGTTAGAGAGAGTCAGAGAGAACGGTTACGCTGTTGATAACGAAGAGAATGAGCCGGGAATAAAGTGTATTGGAGCACCGATATTTGACTACACTAACAGAGTACTTGGTGCTGTGAGTGTGACAACAGCGGCGAGTATTCTGAGTGATCAAGTGGTTGAAACTGTCGCAAGAGAAGTTTGTCACGTTGCACATGATATATCAGAGAGATTGGGGTGCAAAAGATGAGAGAATACAAACTCATGATACCCGGGCCTGTCGAAGTGAGTCGGGAGGTAAGAGAAACTTTTAACAGACCAACGGTGGCGCACTATGGTGAAGAATGGGCTCATTTCTACCTGAGAACAACTGAAAGGCTTTCGTCCATGCTTGGGTGCACGGGACAAACATTCATTTTGCCTGGTTCTGGGTCAGTCGCATTGGAAGCGTCAGCATCCACCTTCGCGCCAGAGAGGAGATCACTGATTCTGAACAACGGCTTCTTTGGAGAGAGATTGTACAATATATTCTCGAGATATTCGGATGAATGCGAGAAGCTCAACTTCGAGATGGGAAAGCCTATAGATCCTGATGTCCTCAATGAGTTGTTGCGTGGCAAGCGCTTTGACATTGTGGTTTTCACTCATGTGGAGACAAGCACAGGAGTTCTGAATCCTGTGAGAGATATAGCAGAGATTGCCAAGTCTCATGGGGCTCTGGTGATAGTTGATTCGATATCCAGCGCGGCTATCGAAAAACTCGATATGGATTCATGGAAAGTGGATGTTGTTGTTACAGCTTCACAAAAGGGACTGGAATGCCCGCCGGGCTTGGGAATAGTTTCCGTTAGATCTGAGAATATACAAGAAATAAGAAATTCCAGGAAAAGATCTTGGTATAGCGATCTTTCTGTTTGGCTCGACTATTTTGAAAAATGGCACGATTGGCATCCCTTCCCCGTTACACTCCCCACAAACGCAATAATGGCTCTTGGCAAAAGTCTCGATTTGATAGAAGCTCAGGGACTTGCGGAGAGAGAAGCTCAATTTGAGAGAACATCACAAAAAGTGCGCAGCTGCTTGAAAGAAATGGGTTTTGAACTTTTTACCTCATGGGATTTTTCTGCCCATGGTCTGACCGCGGTTAACACGCTTGGTAAGATTAAACCTTCAGAGCTCGTGAAATTTCTTAAAGAAAAGTTTTCCGTGCAAATCGCCGGATCCTTAGGAGAGTTGAGCAGCTTCCTATTCAGAATTGGACACATGAGTACAGAGCAGATCAAAACATCTAATTTGTTGACTCTTCTGGTAGGGATATCTGATTTTCTCAGAGTAAAGGGCTTCCCTTGCAACACGCAGAAAGCCATATCTGAGATTTTGGAGCAGTGAATCGATGGAACTGGCTTTCCTTTTGCGATAATTCTCCCTGAAGCATTTTCAGGAGAGGATTGTAAGACCAATTTGGATTTCTCAAGATAAATGAGCGCCTTAAAAAAAACTCGGCACTGCAGTGATGATTGGCGAAGGCGTTGACGTAAGGGATCTAGGCATTCCTAGGGGCAGTTTTGAACATTCTCAGTTTAGTGCATCTGAAAAGAGCGCAGAGCGGGCTCGTTGTTAATGGAATCACAAGATATGAAAGACCTGGTCATCAGTCAGGAAAAAGAGAGATGGCACACATTCCTGGAAAAAAGAAGAGCACCACAGTCACATAGATTCGTATAGGAAACACCAGAATATTCGAATGAAACTGTATAGAAAATTCAACCCAAATGGTAGATTTCTTGTAATTTGAAGTTCTATGGTTGGTCTGAGTCTGTCTTGACACTTTTGATGAAGGAGTGTTAAACTCATTCATGGGCTTGCCGAGGTGGCGGAAATGGCAGACGCGCATGACTCAGGATCATGTGGACGTTTGTCCGTGCGGGTTCAAGTCCCGCCCTCGGCACCACGGCCGGGATCTACCCGGCCTTTAAATTTCCTGTGGAGGTTAGCATTTGAGAACTGTTAAGCTGTTCAACCTTCCCATAGTTGCTGGTACGCGCCGAGAAGTCTATGAGGTTCTTGTAAACAGAATTAGCTCGCATCAAAAGACATTTGTGGTCACAGCGAATGCATCTATAATCATTCGAAGTATTGATGATCCTGAGTACAAAAGGATCATTTCGAATGCCGATTTAATTCTCCCCGATGGTGCTGGAGTTGTCTGGGCTCTGAAAAGAAACAGAGGAATTCAAACGGAGCGAGTAACAGGGATAGATACACTTCTTTACTTATGTCAAATGGCCAAAGAAAATCAGTGGAAAGTGTTTTTACTCGGTGGAAGAGAAAAGGTTATCTCAGAAGCAGCAGGGAAAATTGATGATTTATTCGGCAATATTGTCTGTGGATACCATCACGGGTACTTCCAGGATGATGGTCCTGTTGAGAAGATAAGACGAAGTCAAGCGGATATCCTCTTCGTTGGTATGGGAGTTCCAAAACAGGAAAAGTGGATAGCGAGAAATCTTCAAGCAACCGGCGCTCATTTTGCGATGGGTGTAGGGGGATCATTCGATGTCATTTCTGGTTATAAGAAAAGAGCTCCAAAGTTGTTTCAAAAAATGCGTTTGGAATGGCTTTACAGATTTCTCCAGTCTCCTATTCAGAAGCGGCATATACCTCTTGAGATAATAAGATTCGCTTCTCTAATACTCAGAAATCATCGCTAAATGGGAAGACAGAACTTGCCTGAACTTTGGGTGGGGTGATATAGTGTCAAATGTTGTTCTCGCTGTGGATTGTGGAACACAGAGCCTGAGAGCTCTTCTGTTTGATGAGAAGGGCAGGCTTCTTGAACTCTCAAGAGTGATGTATGAGCCTTTTCGGCAGATTAAACCAGGGTGGGCAGAGCAACCGCCAGATATCTATGTGAAATCTTTGTGCAAGGCAGTTAGTGAGCTTGCCGCCAAACGCGGATCATTGAGCGATGTTTCAGCAATTTCTATTACGACCCAAAGAGCCACAGTTGTTTGTGTGGATGAAACCGGTAACCCGCTGAGAAATGCCATTGTGTGGCTTGATCAGCGGAAGGCAAGACCCAATGCGAAAATCCCCTGGTGGATGAGAATAGCTCACGCGCTTGTTGGGATGACAGAGTCTGTTAAGATCGCTCAAATGGACGCAGCCTGCAACTGGATTATGCAGTGTGAGCCTGAGGTGTGGCAAAAGACGCACAAGTTTCTTCTACTCTCTGGATTTCTGAACTATGTTCTTACGGGTACCTTTAGAGACTCAGTGGCTTCTCAGGTGGGTCACATTCCCTTCAATTATAAGAAAAGAAGGTGGGCTCAAAAGGGAGATCTTAACTGGTATCTGTTTCCAGTAGATAAGAGCAAGTTACCTGAGTTAGTGAATGTTGGCGAAACAATTGGATACCTCACAAGGGAGATGGCCCGTGCGACTGGATTAAAGGAGGCAACACCTGTTATTGCTTCGGGAACAGATAAGGGTTGTGAGACACTTGGTCTCGGAGCTATTTCTGAGGACTGTGCTGCTCTGAGTTTTGGAACTACTGCGACAGTTCAGGTTACGACAAAAAAGTATTTTGAGCCCCTTCGATTCATGCCATCATATCCTGCAGTTTTGCCGGACCATTACAATCCTGAAGTGGAAATATTCAGTGGATACTGGCTTGTGGAGTGGTTTCAAAGAGAATTTGGAGTGAAAAGTGAGTCTGCAAGGAATGGTGAAAATGTTTGGCAGACTCTTGATAGGTATCTTCTTCATGCACCGGCAGGGTCTGTTGGGTTAGTGGTGCAACCGTACTGGTCACCAGGTTTGAAAACTCCCGAAGCGAGAGGATCCATGATAGGATTTGGAAGCGTTCACACGAGAGAGCATGTGTACAAAGCTGTTGTGGAGGGTTTGGGATACGCCCTTTACGATGGGCTGAAGAAGATTGAGCGAGCCGGGAAAGTCAAAGTGAAGAAAGCCATGGTTGCTGGGGGAGGTTCAACAAGTGAACAAGTGTGTCAGATAACGAGCGATATTCTCGGACTTCCCATTTATAGAGGAGAAACACATGAAGCGGCTGGGTTAGGAGCGGCTATCGCGACTTTCGTTGGTCTTGGTGAGTACTCGAGTTTTGAAAAGGCGGTCAAAAGTATGATCCGCTACGGAAAGAAATTCGATCCAATAGAAAAAAACACAAATCTTTACAGAAAAATCTACAACGAAGTTTATGACAAGATCTATCCGAGGCTTCGCAAGCTTTACAAGGCTTTAAGGGAAATAACGAATTATCCACAGAAAGTCATTCACTGATCGCAGAGATGTTCATTGGTACACAATCTCGTTTCTATTTCTGCAGGCATTCTCAGAGTTGCTGTTCACCTATTGAGATTCCCACATATCCAGGTGTGGGCTGAGCTTCGTGCAGATATCTGAGGGTTCTGATTCCCGTGCAGTGACACGGAATAAAAGCTTTTAAATGTAATTTTTTCAGATATTGCACGGTTTTCTCGATTCGCACTTTTTCAGCTCTTATAAGGTGAGTACCGCCAAGTACGGCTAATATCTCCTTACCAGAAACTTGCCTTATGTATTCGAGTGTGTTGACAAGACCACTGTGAGCACAGCCGGTTATTACGATAACTCCTTTATCTGTTGTCAAAAATAAAGATTGATCATCAAGAAGTGGGTCTGGCTTTAAGTTATCTGTACACAAAGCCGAATCTACATCTTCAAAGTCGTTTTCTCTTGGAATGACGCCCGTGAGAAAAACGCTTGGAAGGATCTCCACAGGTTTATCGTTAAACTCAAAGCGTGCGCCAAGTCGCTCAAGTTCTTCTCTACTCACAGGAATACCCGCGTAGGTTATTTTCTCACCATGAGCTGTACTGCAGTGATTGCTGAAAATGTCTGGGTGAGCAAACACCTGTACTTCCTTTTTTATTCTCGCCAATAGTGGCGATAATCCTCCAGTGTGGTCGTAATGCCCGTGACTCAGCGCCACACAGCTGATAGAATGCAAGTTTTTGCCGAGGATTTGGGAGTTCTTGAGTAGAATATCAGTGCTTCCCGTATCAAAGAGAATTTTTTTGTCAAGAACCTCAATTAGTGCGGAAAATCCGTGTTCTGCAAGTGTTCCCTTTGTGTATGTGGTGTTGTCAACAAGAATTGTTACGGTGAAATGAGATTTGTTCATAAACAAATTTTACCACAAAAATTGCAGAAACAGCGGTATGAAAGCACATTACTTCAAAAACGTCTTCAAGTTCAACAAGAGCGCAAACCTCATTTTTATTTAAGGTATTCATCAGCTAACAGAACCTTCCTCTCTTCTTGAAATAGGGTGTCGGAGTTTATGTACTTATCTGTTTCGTTACCCCAAACCGTCCAATTAGAATATCGAGAGCGTGCAAATAATTCTATATAGGGTTCAGGGCTGCATAGCTCGATAATACGGTATAACTCATCAGGTTTACGCGAGTGGACGCATATTTCCTTACGAGGCGGAAGAGTGTATAATCTATTAAGGAAAGTGATTTCATATTAAGCAAAAATAGTCGAATAGATGGACCAAATAGATGGCGCAGAATACCTGTTTTTGTGAGTGTTTCATCGTTATTTCCTTCACTGTTAAGAAAACAGTATTTGAATGTATCAAAAAGATTTCTTTCAAGTGAACTTGATAAGTGCTCACAACTGAAGGGTGAAAAAATTCAATTCGGGAGGGAGAAGCTGTGGTAGATCTGGTTCAAAGGATTATCAACACAGGTGTTGTTGCAATAGTGAGGACGGACTCAGCGAAAAAAGCAATAGAGATATGCATGGCATGTAAGGAGGGAGGAATAGACGCTGTAGAGATAACATTCAGTGTTCCACATGCGGCAGATGTTATCAAGCAGATCGACGCGGAGGTAGGGAATGAAATTCTACTCGGTGCAGGAACAGTATTGGATGGAGTCACAGCGAAAACAGCCATTGAGGCTGGAGCGAAGTACATCGTGGCACCCAATGTTTCTGAAGATACAGCGTTTGTATGCAACAGGTATGGAATTCCATATATTCCGGGAGCCTTGACTCCAACAGAGATTGTTAAGGCTCTTGAAATAGGCGCGGCTCTGGTAAAGCTCTTTCCAGCTTCCACTGTGGGACCTTCTTATATAAAAGCTATACACGGCCCCTTGCCTCAGGCGAATTTAATTCCCACAGGTGGAGTGAACCTTGACAACGCGGCAGAATGGATCAAAGCTGGGGCTGTAGCGATAGGAGTTGGCGGAGCTCTCACAAAAGGTAATGTAGATCAGATAGCCAAAAAAGCCTCAGAGCTTTTGCGGATTGTAAGGGAAGCTCGAAAATAATTGAAATGATGGGAAATTTCTAATCGCATTTGACTAATTCTCAGGATTCGCCAGAAAACAAGAGGTTCAAATGTTCAATTTTCTGTGGGCTTCTATGAGTCTTCTCATAGCTTCTTCTACCGTTGATCGAGGACAGGCAAGATTTACTCTCATGAAGCCCTCTCCTTCTTTGCCAAAAACTGATCCATCTTCAAAACCAACCTTTGCCTTGTTGTAGAGAAAATCTCTCAACTCTTTCGTTGTCATTCCGAAGTCTCTGAAGTCCAACCATGCAAGATAAGTTCCCTGTAATTCTGTTATCTTTATTTGGGGAAGATGCTGTTTCAGGAATTCTTTCATGTATTCGTAGTTCCCTTTGATGTACGTCAGAAGCTGCTCGAGCCACTCTTCTCCGTGTGAGTAAGCTGCCTCCAGTGCCACGATTCCAAACACGTTGCCGAGTCCCAAGCCCACAGATGATAAGGCGTTGTTATATTCTTGAAGCATCCTTTTGTTCGGAGCTATGACCACCGCTGTGCTGAGTCCTGCCAGATTGAATGTCTTGCTCGGTGATATGCACGTAATTGTCTGCAGAGCGAGGTCCTCTGAAAGTGACGCCATTGGCGTGTGCTCATACTCTTTGAACACTAAATCGGAGTGAATTTCGTCTGAGATTATCTTTATATCATGTTTCAAGCAGATCTCACCAATTCTTGCAAGCTCATCTCGTGTCCAAACTCTACCAACAGGGTTGTGAGGATTGCAGAGTATGAGAATCTTGGTTCTTGAATCGATCTTTTTTTCAAGGTCGTCGAAATCCATTTCATAGTGCCCTTCAACGTTCTTAAGTGGGTTCGTCTCGAGTTGACGACCGGTGTTTCTAACAGCCGAGAAGAATGGGTAGTAGGCTGGCGTTTGGACAATAACTTTGTCGCCTGGGTGAGAAAAAGCCATTATGCACAGATGAATTGCTGGAACAACTCCAGGCGCATAACTCAACCATTCTCTTTTTATCTGCCAATTGTGTCTCTTCTCAACCCAATTGATTATCGCTTGGTAGTAGCTCTGTGGCCTTGCCGTGTACCCGAACACACCGTGTTCAGCTCTTCGTCTGATCGCATTGAGCACCGATGGTGGCGACTCAAAATCCATATCTGCTACCCACATTGGGAGCAAGTCATTAGTTCCAAAGAAAGTACTCGCAAAGTCCCATTTCAAACAGTTGCTTCCCCTTCTGTCAATGATTTTGTCGAAATCGTACTGCACCTCGTTTCCCCCTCTCATCTTTACAAATTTTGCTCAAAGTCGCGTAACCGATATCTGAGTAATTGAAAACATACGTTCAAACCATTGTTGCAAGATTTCTCAATTATAGTAGTATAATGCACAGTGCGTGATGTTAATATAGAGTGCGCTGGTTCTCTTCTTTTGGAGAGGCACGGTGCACTGTAACAAAAGTTTGAGCTCTTGTCTCTGCAAATTACAACTGCGTTGAGGAAAGATTTGTTTCAGAGACACACCTTTTTAAACATCACTGAGTGTATTGACAGAAGCCTTTTTATCTAATACAATAGGCTTTTGGTGTTTAGTTGGAGGGAGGGTATAAATGCCGACGATAAACCAGCTTATCAGGTTAGGTAGGCGTCAAAAGACAAGGAAGTCCAAGGCTCCGGCTTTACAGAGAAACCCCCAGAAAAGAGGAGTGTGTGTTAGGGTTACCACAACTACTCCTAAGAAGCCGAATTCTGCTTTGAGAAAGATCGCAAGAGTAAGGCTTTCGAATGGAGTGGAAGTGACCGCATATATCCCTGGAATAGGCCATAATCTTCAGGAACACTCAGTTATTCTTGTAAGGGGTGGAAGGGTCAAGGACCTTCCCGGCATTCGCTATAAGGTAATCAGAGGAACACTTGACACCGCTGGAGTAGAAAATAGAAAGCAATCTCGCAGTAAGTACGGAGCCAAGAGGTCAAAGAAGTAACGGGAGGCAGGTTGAATGAGACGAAGAAGAGCGGAAGTTAGAGAGGTATCGCCTGATCCGATCTATGGAGATATTATGGTAGCCAAGCTTATTAACAGAATCATGTGGGATGGAAAGAAAGCCGTTGCCCAGAAGATAGTTTGCAGAGCATTTGACGTTGTCAAGGAAAAGAGTGGCAAGGATCCTCTTGAGGTTTTCCACAAGGCTCTGGAAAACGTGCGCCCCATTCTGGAAGTTAGACCAAGGCGTGTAGGAGGAGCCACATATCAAATACCGGTTGAAGTGCAGGAGCCCAGAAAAACTTCGCTTGCCCTGAGGTGGATAGTAGGGGCTGCAAGATCAAAGAAGGGCAGACCTGTGCATATCAGTTTGGCGGAAGAAATTCTTGCGGCTTATCAGGGCACGGGTGCATCTGTCAAGAAAAGAGAAGACGTCCATAAAATGGCGGAGGCGAATAGGGCTTTTGCCCACTTACGGTGGTGAAAACTAAGCTTATGAGTGAAGTCCAAGCTCTCTATGTGCCCCTTGAGAAGTTGCGGAACATTGGAATAATGGCCCATATAGACGCCGGTAAGACCACTACTACCGAGAGGATTCTTTATTACACTGGTAGAAAACATGTCTTAGGCAGTGTTGATAACGGAACAGCGACAATGGACTGGATGGAACAGGAAAAAGAAAGAGGCATCACGATAACTTCAGCTGCGACAACGTGTTTTTGGAAGGGACACAGAATAAATATTATTGATACGCCCGGGCATGTGGACTTTACGGTTGAGGTGGAAAGAGCCCTCAGAGTCCTTGATGGAGCCATTGCCATTTTCGATGCGACAGCGGGAGTTGAAACTCAAACAGAAACTGTATGGCGTCAGGCAGATAAATATAGAGTGCCGAGGTTAGCTTTCATAAACAAAATGGACAAGGTAGGAGCCGACTTCTTTATGTCTATACAAACAATAATAGACAGGTTGCACGCTAATCCGGTAGCAATTCAGATTCCAATTGGTTGCGAAAAGGATTTTGAAGGTGTCATTGACGTAATAGAGATGAAAGCAATTAGATGGGTCAGTGAAGATGGGGCAGACTTCATAGTTACCGAAATTTCCGACGATGTGCGTGATGAGGTCGAAAACCTACGTGAAGATGTGATAGCCATCGCTTCAGAGGAAGATGACGAGCTTTTGGAAATGTATCTGGAAGAGGAAGAGATGCCTCCAGAGAAGATCAAAGCGGCTTTAAGAAAGGCTGTTTTGAAGGGGAAGGTTGTTCCTGTGTTGTGTGGTGCGTCAGCGCGAAACAGAGGCGTTCAGCCACTGTTAGACGCCATTGTTGATTACTTGCCTTCTCCTATTGATGTTCCTCCAGTTAAGGCGGTTACACTGAGCGACGATGAAATAGAGGTCGTCAGCGATGAGAAAGAGCCTTTCTCTGCTCTTGCTTTCAAACTACAGATTGATCCTTTTGTGGGTAGACTGACATACGTGCGGGTTTATTCTGGACGTCTGAACAAGGGTAGTTACGTGTACAATTCGACAAAGGACATCAAAGAGCGTGTTTCCAGGCTTCTGTTTATGCATGCCGATAAGCGTGAGGATGTTGAATATGTGAGAGCCGGAGATATAGTGGCTATAGTGGGTTTGAAGAACACGACCACAGGAGACACTTTGTGTGATCTTAGCAATCCGGTTGTACTTGAAAAGATGGAATTTCCCGAACCCGTCATTTCCGTGGCTCTTGAGCCCCTAACTCGTGGTGATGAAGAAAAAATGGTCAAAGCCATAACCGCCTTGAGTGAGGAAGACCCAACTCTTCGCGTGAGTATGGACAAGGAATCGGGACAGGTTATCCTATCTGGAATGGGTGAGCTTCATCTTGAAATAGTGACTGACAGATTGAAGAGAGAGTTCAATGTAGGAATAAGGGTTGGAAGACCTCAAGTTTCCTACAGAGAGACTATACGAAAGAGTGCAGAAGCAGAAGGAAAATACGTGCGTCAGACGGGTGGAAGAGGCCAGTACGGGCATGTTGTAATGAGGTTTGAACCACTGCCGCTGGATCAGGATCAGAAAGAACACTTTGAGTTTGTGAACAAAACGGTCGGAGGTGTTATACCAAGAGAATACGTGCCTTCAATAGAAGAAGCGATAAGAGAAGCAATGATTTCTGGATCCGTGGCGGGTTATCCTATGACGGGAATTAGGGCTATACTTCTCGATGGTTCTTACCATGAAGTTGATTCGTCAGAAATAGCCTTTAAAATGGCCGCAACGTTAGCTTTCAGGAACGCCATGAAGCACTGTGATCCCATCTTGCTTGAGCCAATAATGAAACTGGAAGTCACAACACCAGAAGAGTATGTAGGAGCGATCATTGCGGATTTGAACTCGAGGCGATCTCACGTTGAGATTCTTGAAACAAAAGCAAATTTACGCGTCATTGTGGCTTATACTCCTCTGTCAGAGTTGTTTGGCTATGCCACGGCATTGAGATCGCTGAGTCAAGGTAGAGCCACTCATATAGCTCAATTTTCTCATTATAAAGAAGTTCCAGACAAAGTTATGGGTAAGATCTTGAAAGCAGTGTAGTGAAGGAGGGAGACTGAATGGCAAAGGAAAAATTTGTTAGGACAAAACCACATATCAACGTTGGAACAATCGGACACATAGACCACGGAAAAACAACGCTCACAGCAGCGATGACGAAGTACCTTTCTTTCAAAAATTTTGCCGATTTTGTACCATTTGAGCAGATTGATAAGGCTCCTGAAGAAAAAGCTCGTGGTATAACGATCAACATTACCCACGTCGAATACCAGACAGAGAAGAGACACTATGCACATATCGACTGTCCAGGGCACGCAGACTATATTAAGAACATGATCACAGGTGCTGCGCAAATGGATGGTGCAATCCTTGTTGTTGCTGCCACAGATGGACCAATGCCACAGACAAGGGAACACGTCTTGCTGGCAAGGCAAGTTAATGTTCCGGCGATGATAGTTTTCATAAACAAAGTTGATGCTGTTGATGATGAAGAACTCGTGGAGCTTGTTGAAATGGAAGTCAGAGACTTACTCTCCAAGTACGAGTTTCCGGGAGATGAACTGCCAGTTGTTAGAGGGTCCGCCTTGAAGGCACTCGAGGCAGACGATCCAAATGACCCGAACTACAAACCTATTCAGGAACTGTTGGACGCTCTTGACAACTACATTCCTGATCCACAGCGTGATGTTGACAAGCCATTCCTGATGGCTGTAGAAGATGTGTTCTCAATAACTGGAAGAGGTACGGTTGTCACGGGAAGAATTGAACGTGGCAAGATCGTTGCTGGCACCGAAATCGAGATTGTTGGACTGAGCTATGAGACTCGAAAAACGGTGGTGACAAGTGTTGAAATGTTTAGGAAAGAACTCGATGAAGGAATAGCTGGCGACAACGTTGGCTGTCTGCTTAGAGGTATCGATAAAGACGAAGTTGAGAGAGGACAGGTCTTGGCTGCCCCTGGTTCCATAACGCCACACACCACTTTCAAGGCACAGGTTTACGTTCTGAAGAAGGAAGAAGGGGGTAGACACACGCCCTTCATGAAAGGTTATAGACCTCAGTTTTTCATCAGAACAGCCGATGTCACAGGTGAAATACTCGAACTGGGTGAAGGAGCGGAAATGGTCATGCCGGGTGATAATGCTGTGCTCACGATAAAGCTGATATACCCAGTGGCAATTGAAAAAGGTATGCGCTTCGCCGTTCGTGAAGGTGGAAGAACAGTCGGAGCAGGAGTAGTGACTGAAATTGTTGAGTAATGAAATTGGGGAGCTTTGCTCCCCTTCTGTTGTTTTGAGAAAGGGAGGGTGTAAAACCATATGCCAGGACAAAAGATCAGAATAAAGTTGAGAGCATATGACCATGAAGTTCTCGATGAATCCACCAAGAAGATAGTCGAAGTCGCGAAATCTACTAACGCGAGAGTCTCCGGACCAATCCCACTGCCAACGGAAAGATCTCTTTACGTTGTGCTCAGATCACCTCACAAGCACAAGGATTCAAGAGAACAGTTTGAGAAACGCGTACACAAGAGGCTTATAGATATTGTTGAACCTTCTTCGAAAACTATTGATGCTCTCATGAAGATAAACCTCCCAGCAGGAGTCGATGTGGAGATCAAACTGTGAACGCCGGAGGTGTAAACAAAATGAAAATGATTTTAGGGAAGAAGATTGGGATGACTCGATTATTCAAGGATAACATGTCTATCCCTGTGACTATTGTAAGAGCAGGCCCTTGCTGGGTTGTGCAGAAAAAAACAAAGCAAGTAGACGGTTACAGTGCGATTCAATTGGGTTTTGATTCTGCGAAACGCGTTAACAAACCTTTAGAGGGCCATTTTAAGAAGGCTCAGGTAAAGCCGGTTCGATTTTTGAGGGAAATGAGAACAGAGGATATTGATCAGTATGAGATTGGTCAGGAGATAAAGGTAGATATTTTTGAGGTTGGAGAGAAGATAGATGTTGTTGGGTGGTCGAAAGGACGCGGATATTCTGGAGCCATGAAAAGATGGGGATTTTCCGGTGGTCCCAAAGCGCATGGTTCTAAATTTCATAGAGAACTTGGCTCTATTGGACAGCATACAGACCCCGCAAAGATATTGAAAGGCAAGAAAATGCCAGGTCGTTATGGAAATGAGAGAAGGACTATTCACAACGCAGAAATCGTGAAAATCGATGCGGAGAACAATCTTATAGCAGTCAAAGGTGGAGTCCCAGGTGCGAGGGGAAGCCTGGTAATCCTTAGGAGTCCCAGGAGAACCCGATAATGAAGCTTTGAGGAGGAGTTTCATATGGCGACTACGGATCTTTACAACGTTGAAGGTCAGAAAATAGGTACGTATGAATTGAAAGATGAAGTTTTTAATATTGATCCCAATCCGGATCTCATGTGGCGATATGTGGATTATCAGTTATCGAGAAGGAGATCTGGAACAGCTTCCACCAAGACCCGCGGAGAGGTTAGTGGCGGTGGAAGAAAACCGTGGATTCAAAAACACACGGGTCGGGCAAGGCATGGGTCGATTCGTTCACCCATATGGAGACATGGGGGAGTTAGTCATGGACCCAAACCAAGAGATTGGAGTAAGTCGCTACCGAAGAAAATGAAGAGACTCGCTGTGAAATCAGCTATTTCACAGAGATACAGAGAGGGTAACCTCATAATAATGGATGACTTGAAATTTGATGAACCAAAGAGTAGGAATATTCGGGAAGTTCTTAAAAAATTCGGTTTTTCCGATCTCAAGGTTCTTTTTATTTTGCCACAAAAGTCAGTTGAATATGAGAACGTGAAACTTGCTTGCAGGAACATATCTGGTGTCAAAGCCATAATTGCCGATAATCCGGGAGCAACAAGTGAAGGTAAGAATTCGGTGAGAATAGATGGAGTCAACGTTCTCGATATTCTCAACCACGACAAGCTTGTTCTGACAAAAGACATGGCCGCTAAGATCGAGGAGGTGCTTGGATGAAACAGAGCAAACTCACTGTATACGACATATTGGTGAGACCGTTGGTTACAGAAAAGACGATGCTTCTGAGGGGTGAGAGAAAGTATACATTTGAAGTCAATCCCTTGGCGAACAAGGCCATGATCAAACAGGCTGTCGAGAAGATGTTTAATGTGAAGGTTGAGAGTGTTAATGTATCCAATAGTAAAGCGAAGCCCAAAAGAAGAGGGAGATTTGAAGGATACACGAGGAATTGGAAAAAGGCAGTTGTCACTTTGGAGGAAGGGTACACCATAAAGGAACTTGAGGGCGAAGCCTAAGAAGGGGTGAAAGTGATGAAGCTCAAGAAATACAACCCAATTACTCCCGGCAGAAGATTTATGGTCATATTAGATAAATCAGAGCTCAGCTCCCGCGAACCGGAAAAATCTTTGCTTGTACCTTTAAAGAAGTCGGGAGGACGCAACCACTATGGAAGAGTTACCGTCAGATTTCGTGGTGGAGGGCACAAGAGAAGATACAGAATAATAGATTTCAGACGAGACAAGATAGGAGTTCCAGCAAAAGTGGTGTCGATAGAATACGATCCAAACAGATCTGCGAGAATAGCCTTGCTTTTGTATGCCGATGGAGAAAAAAGGTACGTTCTTGCTCCCAATGGTCTGAGCGTGGGTGAAAGGGTCGTCAGTGGTCCTGATGCTGAGATCAGGCCTGGAAACGCTCTTCCTCTGGAGAAGATACCTTTGGGTACCCTCGTTCACAATGTGGAGATGACCCCCGGTAAGGGTGGTCAAATTGCAAGATCTGCGGGAGTCTCCTGCCAGCTCATGGCGAGGGAAGGAAATTATGCGCTGCTGAAGATGCCATCTGGAGAACTGCGTCGCGTTCATGTGCGTTGTTACGCCACGATAGGTGTTGTTGGGAATGAAGATCACAAGAATGAAACGTATGGAAAAGCTGGAAGAAGCAGATGGATTGGCAGAAAACCTCATGTTCGTGGAATTGCCATGAACCCGGTTGACCACCCGCATGGCGGTGGAGAAGGACGAGGTAAAGGACATAATCCCACGAGCCCCTGGGGAATACCAGCGAAAGGCTACAAAACCAGACGAGGTCGCAAATCATCTGATAAGTTCATTGTTCGTGGACGTAATAAGAGTTAAGGGGGTGGAATGAAATCATGGTACAGACGAAAAGAAGAAAAGGGCCTTTTGTAGACAAGAAATTGATGAAAAAGATAAGAATTCTGAACGAAACCGGAGAAAAGAAGATTATAAGAACCTGGAGCAGATCGTGTACCATAGTTCCAGAAATGGTGGGACATACGATTGCTGTTCACAATGGTTTGAAACACATACCTGTGTATATCACTGAAAACATGGTTGGACACAAACTTGGGGAGTTTGCTCCTACACGCAGATTTGGCGGCCATGCAGACAAGAAAGCAAAGAAAGGACAGCTGAAGTAAGGAGGGGAAACCCGTGACTGTTGAAGGTAAAAGACCCAAGAGATCTGTCTTGCACAGGACGAGAAAAGAGCAGATACAAGAACAAGAAGCAAGAGCCATTGCAAGATATATTAGAATCTCGCCAAGAAAAGCGAGAAGTGTTGCAAATACAGTTCGTGGAAAGAGTGTTGAAGAAGCTTTTCGCATTCTTGAGATGTCGCCGAAAAAAGCTGCCCGCATCATTCACAAAGTTCTGAAATCTGCGGTTGCCAACGCTGAAAACAATAAGGGTATGACTGTTGACAACCTTCATGTTACTACTTGTGTGGTGGATGACGGACCCAGATACAAGAGAATTTGGTTCCGTGGTAGAGGAAGGGCAGATATAATACAAAAACGTATGTCACATATTACTGTTGGTGTCGGAAATCCTGAGAAAAAAACTAAGTGAGGTGATACAGTGGGCCAGAAAGTTCATCCCAGAGGATTTAGACTTGGTGTCAGCAGCGATTGGCAGGCTAAATGGTTCAGCAAAAAGAAATATTCCGAGTGGTTAGAAGAAGATGAAAAAATCAGAACTATTATAAAGGGATCCTACGGACATTCGGGCATTAGTGAGGTTTTTGTTGAAAGACCTGACAACGAAGCTGTGACGATAACCATCAGAACCGCACGTCCAGGTGTTGTGATAGGAAAAAAAGGCTCAGAAATCGGAAGCTTAAGAGAAAGGCTTGAAAGAGAGTTAAATAGACGCGTCTTGATAAATGTGGATGAAGTGAAAACGCCTGAGACTGATGCACAGCTTGTTGCCGAGAACATTGCCGGTCGTATAGAAAAGCGAGCTTCTTACAAGAGAGCAATGAAACGAGCTCTTTCAGATGCTTTGAGGCGTGGAGCTCTTGGTGTGAAGATAATGGTGTCCGGAAGACTCGCTGGTGCGGAAATAGCAAGAAGGGAATGGTACTTAAGAGGGAGATTGCCACTTCAAACTATGAGAGCAAAATTAAGCTACGGAACTGCAGTAGCACAGACAAAGTACGGCACTATTGGGATAAAGGTTTGGATCTACAACGGTGACGCGAAAGTTTAACACGAGGAGGTCTTAAATATGTTGATGCCACGTAGGGTCAAATACAGGAAACAACAGCGAGGTCGAATGCGTGGAAGGGCTAAAGGCGGAACAGAAGTAGTCTTTGGTGAAATAGGGCTCAAGGCATTAGCTCCTGCGTGGATTACCGCGCAGCAAATAGAGGCTTGTCGTATAGCTATAATGCGTGTAATGAAGAGAAATGGGAAGGTATGGATTAGAGTTTTTCCAGATAAGCCTTATACGAAGAAACCGGCTGAAACAAGAATGGGTAAAGGTAAAGGTAATGTGGAAGGTTGGGTTAGTGTTGTTAAACCCGGTAGGATACTCTTTGAAATAAGTGGAGTTAGCGAGAATATAGCCAGGCAGGCTTTGACTTATGCGGCAAGTAAGCTGCCCATTCCCACCAAGATAGTGGAGAGGCATTTACTCGGGGGTGAGGCGGTATGAAGATCTCTGAGATAAGGAACTACACAAATGAAGAACTCTTGAACTTGGTGGAAGAGAAAAAAAAGCAGCTTATGGAGATGAGATTTCAGCATGCAATGGGTCAAATAAGGAACACGGCTCAGCTCCAGGTTGTGAAAAGAGATATAGCCAGAATCAAAACAATACTTCGAGAACGGGAACTGGGAATAAGGAGGTAGTAGATCATGCCAAAGAAGAGGTTTGTTGGTACCGTTGTCAGCAATAAGATGAATAAGACAATCGTTGTCGCCGTTGAGAGTTTGATTAAGCACCCTGTTTACAAAAAATATATTAAGAGAACCAAGAAATACCATGCTCATGATGAGCAAGATGCATGTCATATAGGTGATACCGTGGAAATCGTTGAATCGAGACCTTTGAGTAAAACGAAAAAATGGCGAGTGCTGAGAGTTGTCAAGCGGGCAGTTCTGGGAGCTGATCAAAAGGCATCAGCAGAGGAAGGTGAAGAGTCATGATACAGCAGGAGTCTTATTTGAGTGTTGCTGACAATTCTGGAGCAAAGAAACTGCGTGTCATAAGAGTACTGGGCGGATACCACAAGAGATACGGAACTGTTGGAGACACTGTGGTTTGCTCTGTAAAAGATGCCATTCCAAATGCGGATATCAAGAAGGGTGAAGTCGTCAAAGCCGTGATAGTAAGAACCCGAAAGGCGTTGAAGAGAGCTGATGGAACCTACATAAGATTCGATGACAACGCAGCAGTGCTTATTGATAAGTTTAACGAGCCAAGGGGAACACGCGTTTTTGGTCCTGTTGCAAGAGAAATTAGAGAAAAGGGCTACATGAAGATAATTTCTCTTGCTCCCGAGGTTCTTTGAGAGGTGATTGAGATGAAGATAAGACGTGGTGATTTGGTTCAGGTGATCTCAGGCAAAGACAAGAAGAAACAGGGAAAGGTTCTTCGTGTTATACCTAAGGAAGGTAAGGTTGTAGTTGAGGGTGTTAACATGAGAAAGCGCCATCAGCGTCCAACGCCACAAATGCGAGAGGGTGGAATAATCGAGCGTGAGAGCCCCATGTATGCTAGCAAAGTTATGCTCATATGCCCGAGTTGTGGGAGGCGAACCAGAGTTGGCCACAAAATATTGGAAGATAACACGAAAGTCAGATACTGTAAGAAGTGCGGAGAAGTTGTAGACAAGGAATGAGGAGGAATTTGCCATGAAGCAATACATACCTTTGAAAGAAAGGTATTATCAGGAAATTGTTCCTAAGTTATTGAAAGAATTCAACTACAGTAATATACATCAGGTGCCGAAACTTGAGAAAATTGTTATAAACATGGGTGTAGGAGAAGGATCAAGAAACGCCGATCTACTGGATAGGCATGCAAAAGAGCTTTCATTAATAACAGGTCAGAAACCAGTAATCACTCGGGCCAAGAAGAGTATATCGAATTTCAAAATAAGAAAGGGTATGCCTGTTGGTTTGAGAGTTACGTTGAGGGGCTTGAATATGTGGAACTTCATGTACAAGCTTGTGAATATCGTGCTTCCAAAGGTTAGGGATTTCAGAGGCTTGAACCCGAATTCATTTGACGGTCGAGGTAATTATTCATTCGGTTTGACCGAACAATTCGTGTTTTCTGAAATCTCACCAGATCAATCACCCAGGGTTCAAGGCATGGACATAATAATAGTTACAACAGCGAAAACAGATAGAGAAGCTCTAAGACTGCTGGAGAGCTTTGGAATGCCGTTTAGACAATGAGAGGAGGTACATGATGCCAAGAAAGGGAATCATAGAGAGATGGAAGAAGCCAAAAAAGTTTCAGGTGCGTGAATATACCAGGTGCAGTGTGTGCGGTCGCCCGAAGTCGGTCTACCGCGAATTTGGTTTGTGCAGAGTTTGCTTCAGAAAAATGGCTTTAGAGGGCAAACTCCCTGGAGTAAGGAAGGCAAGCTGGTAAGGGAGGGAGAAAAATGTGGAGTGACCCGATAGCTGATCTGCTCACGAGAATACGGAATGCAAATGTGGTTTTTAAAGAATATGTTGATGTTCCCGCTTCTAATATGAAGAAAATGATATGCGATATCCTCAAAAGAGAGGGCTTTATTCAAGATTACAAATATATCGAAGATGGGCGACAGGGTATACTGAGAGTTCATATGAAGTATAAAGGACAACGTCGCTCGAGAGAAAGAGTAATAAAGGGAATTGTAAGAGTATCTAAGCCCGGAAGAAGGGTTTATGTGGCGAAAGATGAGATACCCAAAGTTAAAAATGGCATAGGAGTGGCCATTTTGACGACCTCTAAAGGTGTTATGACCGACAAGGAAGCTCGTACTGTTGGGGTTGGAGGAGAAGTCATAGCATACGTTTGGTAAGGAGGTGAGAAAATGTCCAGGTTGGCAAAAAAACCACTACAGATACCAAGTGGCGTTGAGGTTAAAGTCGAGGATAATACTGTGACAGTTAAAGGTCCAAAAGGAACTCTAAAACAAGATTTGTTGCCTTATGTGAAGATAGATGTTGAAGATGGAAATGTTTGGGTAAGGCGTAACGAGGATATACTGATCAGGAAATCGCAAGTGAAGATCTTGAAAAGTTTTCAAGGAACATACTGGTCATTGATAAGAAATATGATTGAGGGAGTAACTAAAGGTTTTGAAAAACAGTTGGAAATCGTTGGAGTAGGATATCGTGCTCAAATGCAGGGTAACAAGATTTCTCTGCAGCTCGGATATGCTCACCCTGTTGTTATTGAACCACCAGAAGGTGTTACTGTTGAAGTTCCCAATCCAGCAAGCATTATTGTCAGAGGTATAGATAAGCAGGCTGTTGGGCAGTTTGCTGCGCTTATAAGATCGTGGCGCAAACCAAACGTTTACAGCGGAAAGGGTATCAGATACAAGGGTGAGTTTGTCAGACAGAAGGAAGGAAAGAAAGCATAAAGGGGGCAGATGATGTGATAAAGAAAATTGATAGACGACTAAAGCGCAAAAAGCGTCATCTAAGAATTCGCAAGAGAGTTTTTGGAACGCTTGAGAGGCCCAGGTTATCTGTCTTTCGAAGTGAAAAGCACATATACGCTCAAATAATAGATGATACGAGAGGGTTCACAATTGTAAGTGCTTCTACTCTTGATCATGACTTGAGGGAAACGATAACTAAGACATGGACAAAAGAGGCGGCAAGAGAGGTTGGTAAACTCATCGCAAAAAGAGCCGCTGAAAAAGGCATAGAGCGTGTCGTTTTTGACCGAGGTGGTTTCAAGTTTCACGGACGTATTAGGGAACTGGCTGATGGAGCGCGTGAGGCCGGCCTGAAGTTTTGAGGAGGTGTAACTGATGAGTCAGGTGTTTGAAGAAAGAGATCTTAAAAAAGAGGTAGAAGAATTTGAAGAGAGGGTTATTGAAATAACCAGGACCGCCAAGGTAACAAAGGGTGGTAAAACGCTGGGCTTCAGAGTTCTGGCTGCGGTTGGCAACAGGAATGGTAAGGTTGGAATAGGGATTGGAAAAGCCAGAGAGGTGCCCGAAGCCATAAGAAAAGCTATAGCTGATGCCAAGGCCTCGATAATTGAAGTGCCTCTCTATAAGCACACAATTCCTCATGAAGTTTATGGTGTTCAGGATGCATCAAAAGTTCTCTTGAAACCAGCCGCTCCAGGTACGGGAATTATCGCGGGAAGTACTGTGAGAGCAGTTGTTGAATTGGCGGGAATCCAGAACGTTCTCACAAAATGCCTTGGATCAACAAAGTCTGTGAACCTTGCTAAAGCTACTATTCGTGGCCTGAAGGAATTAGTTTCACCTGCAAAAGCCTCTAAGCTCAGGGATATCCCCGTCAGCCAGGTCATTTACGGTCAAAAAAAGGAGGCTTGAGATATGGCTGGTAAGTTGAAAATAGAACTGATCAAGAGCCCTATCGGGTACAAGTCGGATCAGAAATCAACACTGAAGGCGCTGGGGCTCAGGAAACTTCATGACTGCGTGGAGAAAGATGACACGCCGCAGATCAGAGGAATGATAAGAAAAGTCAGACATCTTGTTGCTGTTGAAGAGACGGGAGGTATGCCGGATGAGGCTTGAAGACCTAAGACCGAGTCCAGGTGCCATAAAATCAAGGAAACGCGTAGGAAGAGGCATCGCATCTGGTCATGGTAAGACAAGCGGCAGAGGACACAAGGGACAGAAATCAAGAGGTTCGGGAAAAGTTAGTCCAGGTTTTGAAGGAGGACAAACACCGCTTTACAGAAGGCTTCCAAAGAGAGGATTCAAAAACGTTAATCGGAAATTTTACTCCGTTGTCAATATAGGAACGCTTGAAAACAAATTTTCTGCCGGTGATGTGGTAACAATTGAGAAGCTTATGGAGCTCAGAATTGTCAGAAAACTGAACGATGGCGTTAAGATTCTTGCGCGTGGTGAACTCACAAAACCGTTAACTGTGAGAGCCCATGCGTTCAGCAGCAAAGCAAAGGAAGCTATAGAAATGGTTGGCGGAAAAGCCGAGGTGATCTAATGTGTGGAAAGCTTTGAGAAATGCTTTCAAGATCCCAGAATTGCGGGACAGAATCCTTTTTACGATAGCCATTCTCATTGTGTTTCGCCTTGGAATATACATACCAATACCTGGAATCAATCTTCAGGCGTGGGGGGAAGCGTTCAAACGCTTTGGTGAGAGCGGAGCAGGCGGAATACTGAGTTTTTACGACGTTTTCACTGGAGGAGCGCTCAGAAATTTTTCAATTTTTGCGATGAGTGTGACTCCGTACATAAATGCGTCGATAATCTTGCAGCTCCTCTCGTCTGTTATGCCCAAGTTGAAAGAAATGTTGAGAGAGGGAGAGCAGGGGAGAAAGAAATTTGCACGTTATACAAGAAATTTGACAGTAATACTCGGTGGTTTTCAGTCTTTCATTGTCTCCTTCAGTTTAGTTAGTCAGAATCCTGATATAGTGGCGTACGGATTGAATCCATGGACATTTATTATGGTTTCTACGCTATCAATGTTAGCGGGAACGATGTTCTTATTGTGGATTGGAGATAGAATTACCGAGAAGGGAATAGGAAATGGAATTTCTGTTCTTATTTTTGCGGGAATCGTTGCCAGATATCCCAGTTACTTTGGACAGGCTCTTCTTGGCCGGCTGAATATCTTTGGTTGGATTTTCCTTCTGGCTATTGCCGTTGTGACTGTGGCAGGAATAATATTCGTCCAGCAGGCCGAGCGAAGGATTACCATTCAATATGCCAGCAGGGTCTCTGGAAGAAGAGTCTATGGGGGAGCTTCTACGCACATTCCCGTTAAAGTCAATCAGAGTGGTGTTATTCCCATAATTTTTGCAAGCGCTATCGTCATGATCCCAGGAGCAATAGCTCAAATGGCAGGTTGGGAAACTTTGCAGCGGCTGTTCAATTCTGGCAGCATGTTCTACATGGTTCTGTACGGAACAATGGTTTTCTTTTTCACCTATTTCTACAGCATGGTGGTCTTTGATCCCCACGATATTTCAGAAAATGTCAGAAAATACGGTGGGTTTATACCTGGAATAAGACCGGGAAGGCCCACTGAACAGCATATTCAAAAAGTGGCGAGTCGAGTCACCTTCATGGGTGCAGTTTTTCTTGTCGTTATAGCTTTGTTGCCATATGTTGTGCAGGGTGTTACAAGGGTGAATATCATCATTGGAGGTACGTCTACACTTATAGCCGTTGGCGTTGCTCTTGATGTCGTGCAGCAAATGGAGGCGCACCTCATAATGCGGCATTACGAAGGATTTGTTAAGAAAGGCAGAATCAAAGGGAGAAGATAACATGAATTTGATACTTTTAGGAGCTCCTGGAGCTGGAAAAGGCACTCTTGCAAAAGATCTCACTAAAATATTTGGTATTCCGCAGATATCTACCGGGGATATGCTCAGAGAAGCTGTGGCTGCTGGCACGGAATTAGGAAAAAAAGTTAAGGACATCATGGATTCTGGGGCTTTGGTACCAGATGATTTAGTGAATGCAATAGTTAGAGAAAAATTAGCAAGACCGGAGTGTCGTAATGGATTTATCTTTGATGGTTATCCAAGAACAAAATCACAAGCTGAGGCGCTGGAGAATTTGTTGAAAGAAGATGGAAAGAAAATCGATGCGGTGATCCTGCTCGATGTACCAAAAGAAATAGTAGTAAAAAGGCTCACGAATAGACGAATATGTCCTCACTGTGGACGAATATACAACCTGATTACGATGCCTCCCAGTAAAGAAGGAATCTGTGATAGCTGTGGTTCTAAACTGATTATGCGTGACGATGACAAAGAAGATGTCGTTACGCATAGGTATGAAGTATATCTCGAACAGACAGCACCTCTGATAGAGTTTTACAAGCAGAGAGAAATTCTGTTCACGATAACTGTTCAAAATGGTGATGAAGACGTAACGCAGATGGTGCTGAATGTTCTAAAAAAGGTGAGAAAGTGATTAGGATAAGGTCCAGTTCAGAAATCGAAAGAATGAAAAAAGCTTGTAAAGCAGTTGCGTATGTTCTCAAAGAAGCGAATCAGTTTGTGAAGAAGGGCAGAAATGCTTGCGAAATAGAAGAGTTTGTATTAAAAGCCTTCGATCAGTTGAAAGTTGAACCAGCATTTAAAGGTTACAGAGGTTACCCATACGCCACATGTGTATCCGTCAATCAAGAAATTTTGCACGGTTTTCCACTTAAGAGCAAGGTATTTGAAACAGGTGATATCGTGTCTATTGACGTGGGAGCTGTGTACAATGGCTACTACGGAGATGCTGCCGTGACATACATTGTTGAACCGATAGATAGTACTGGCAGAGAGCTGGTTTCTGCGACAAAGGATGCGTTAATGGAGTCGCTCTCTTTCTTGAAAAATGGTGTGAGACTCGGAGATCTTTCTTATAAAATTCAATCTGTGGTAGAAAAGAGAGGCTTCAATGTAATCAGAGACTTTGTTGGTCATGGAATAGGAGCCAGTCTTCACGAAGAACCCGAAATTCCCAATTACGGGACTCCCGGAACTGGGTTGCTTCTCAGACAAGGGATGACCGTAGCTGTCGAAGTTATGGTTTCAGAAGGTGATTGGCACACGAGTACCTTGGATGATGGTTGGACTGTTGTAATGTCAGACGGAAAGAGGAGTGCTCATTTTGAGCATACTGTTCTTATTACGGAGAACGGTGTAGAAATTCTCACTTCTCTGTAGAAAGGTGATGAAATGCCGAAAGACGATGTAATCAAAATGGAGGGAACGGTAACTGAAGCGCGAAGGAATGCAACATTTCTTGTAGAATTGGACAATGGTCATACGATACTTGCTCAGATTTCCGGAAGGATGAGAAAGAACTTCATACGACTCGTTCCCGGGGACAGGGTTGTTGTGGAACTGTCCATATATGATTTGAGTAAGGGAAGAATTGTTTACAGGAAAAAGCTTGGGAAGTGAAAGGAGTTGAGTTCAAATGAAAGTGAGATCATCTGTTAAAAAGAGATGTGAACATTGCAAGGTTGTGCGAAGAAACGGTAAAGTGCTTATCATTTGTAGTGCAAATCCAAAACACAATCAGAAGCAAGGTTGAAAAAGGGAGGGGAATGAATGGCACGTATAATGGGTGTAGAACTCCCCGGAAACAAGAAAAATTTCATAGCTCTTACATACATATACGGTATAGGAAAAACAAGGGCTATGCAAATACTCGCTGAGACAGAGATCGATCCTGAGAAGAAAGTGAAGGAGCTAACTGATGATGAGGTCAGCAGAATTGCAAAGTATATTCAGGATCACTATAAGGTCGAAGGGGAGTTGAGGACCGAAGTCAACAGAAATATCAAGCGCCTGATCGACATTGGTTGTTACAGAGGTTTGAGGCATAAGCTTGGACTCCCGGTTCGAGGCCAGAGAACTCGTTCGAATGCTCGAACAAGAAAAGGACCACGTCCGAGCAGAATCAAGGCAAAGAGAAGGAAAGAAACGACCGCTTGAGGAGGTTGAATCGCAATGGCAAGACGTTCTGAATCAAGAAAAAAGAAGAAAATACTAATAGATCATGGTGTGGTGCACATAAAATCCACGTTCAACAATACGATAATAACGCTTTCTGACTCTAACGGTAACGTGCTCATTTGGGCCAGTAGCGGTACTGCGGGCTTTCAGGGAACGAGGAAAGGAACCCCATATGCTGCGCAGCTCGCTGCTGATAAGGTTGCTAAAGAAGCTTTGAAACATGGTATCAAGAAAATAAATGTTCTTGTTAAGGGCCCTGGTCCAGGAAGGGAAGCTGCCATTAGAACCCTTCAGGCAGCTGGTCTGGAAGTTGATATGATTAAAGATGCTACGCCGATTCCTTTCAATGGATGTAGGCCGAAGAAAAGGCGCAGAGTTTAAAGGAGGGACTTGAATGGCAAGGTACACAGGACCCGCGTGCAAATTATGCCGAAGAGAAGGCATGAAGCTGTATTTAAAGGGTGAAAGATGCTTTACCGAGAATTGCGCTTTTGATAGACGCCCGTATGCTCCTGGAGATCACGGGAAAGGCAGGAGCAAACTTTCACAGTATGGTACCCAGTTGAGATCCAAACAAACGATGAAAAGGATTTACGGGGTACTTGAACAACAGTTTGAGAGATATTATGAGAAGGCTCAGCGCATGGCCGGCGATACCCGAGAGAATCTTGTCAGAATCGTTGAGTCGCGACTTGATAATATTGTGTATAGAATGGGATTTGCACCCAACAGAAAACTTGCAAGACAATTGGTAAATCACGGCCATGTTGTTGTTAACGGTCGCAAAGTAAATATTCCATCCTACTGTTTAAAGCCCGGTGACACTGTGGAAATTCGTGAGCGGAGTAGATCCATACCTTCTATCAAGCAAGCTGTAGAGCAGAGCAAAGATAGAACTAAGGTTGACTGGGTAGAGGTCGGTACTGACAGTTTCAAGGGAACATTTCTGAGATACCCCAATTTGGATGAGGTAACAGATCTTCCTGTTGATGTGCAGGCAATAGTTGAGTTCTATTCGAGGTGATGAGAATGATAGAATACGTGATGCCAAGAAAGCTTAAGATAGAAGAGGAAAGAGTAGAAGAAGATTACTACTACGCAAGGTATACTCTCTCTCCTATGGAGAAAGGATATGGGATCACTATAGGAAATGCGCTGAGGAGGATCTTGCTCTCATCCATCCCTTCGGTTGCCATAACGGGGGTGAAATTTATTAAGCCAGAGAAATATCACGAATTCGACACAATAGAAGGAGTGAAGGAAGATATCCTCCAGATTATCCTCAATCTGAAACGAGTTCAACTTCGTGCAGAGGTGCCCGTAACAGAAAAGATCAGGTTTACAGTTGAAAAGAAAGGTCCGGGTATCCTCAAAGCGGGTGACATAGGAACTCCGGCAGGTTTAGAGGTTGTTAACCCTGATTTTCCTATCGCGACATTGAATGAAGACGCTGATATTTTGATGGAAGTGTATGCTCAGGCAGGCAAGGGATTTGTCCCTGCAAACGAGTTAGACGAAAAACATGAAATCGGTTGGATACCTGTAGATGGCGTCTTCACGCCTGTTATGAAAGTCAATTATCATGTTGAAAACGTTCGTGTTGAAAAGAAAACAGATTACGACAAAATGGTGCTCGAAATATGGACGAAAAAGTCCATCTTGCCAAATGAAGCTTTGAAGAAAGCGACTGGCATTTTGATGGATCATCTTCAGATAGTTTCAAATAGCTTGCCCGAAGGAGGATTTTTCACCGCCGAGTCGGTAAAGATTTCTCAGCCCGAGGAATTCGAATCTCAAACCGCGGCTTCGGATGAAGACACAGTGTATTCTAAGAAGATTGAAGAACTCGATCTCACGGTTAGATCTCTCAACTGCCTTAAGAGGGACAAAATTGAGACTATTGGAGATCTGTTGAAAAGATCAGAGGAAGAATTGCTCAAAATAAAGAATTTTGGTCCCAAGTCACTCGAAGAGATTAAGGAAAGGCTTGCTGAGAAATTCGGGCTTTCGCTGAAAAAGGGAGGTTGAATTCATGAGACATCGAATGCTTAGAAATAAAATGGGAAAATATGGAAGTCATAGAAGGCAATTGCTGAAAAATCAATTGAGAGAGCTTGTGGAGCACAGAAGTATTGTTACCACCGTGACAAAGGCGAAGAATGTTCAGAGAATAGCAGAGAAGGTTCTCACCAAAGCGGTCAAAGCTGGCAGAACCGATAACAAAGCCGAAAGTGTAGCGCTCAGACGTCAGATTAACTGGTATCTGAACGATAGGAAGCTCACTAATAAGTTAGTGGAGGAAATAGCCAAAGAATTCACAAAAGTTAGCGGTTTTACCAGAGTTATTAGGATAGGTACAAGGCGCGGTGATGCGTCAGAAATGGCTCTTGTTGAGATCATTCATTAATTTTGGAGTTTCCAAGAGGAGCTGGACAGATGGGAATTTTTCTGAGAGGCGTTGATAATCTGAAAAATGTAAAGTATTTTGCCGAGAATGGTTCACCGGTGCGAATTCTCCAGAAGGAAGAATTCGCACCGGCGCGTTGTTTTACTCTACCTATGCACGATATGGTGTTTGCGCGAAAATAAGCCAAGAACGCTGTCTAAAGTGTTTTATGTGTGAATCTTTGTCAAAAGCAAATGAACACCAAGAATATTGACGGTTGACATAATTGTAAGAATTTGATAAATTTTATTGTAATTTCTTGCCTTCGATTTCAATGAGGATGATTGCATGGTTCCTTTGGTATATCTCCCCCTGAATATTTCATTTTGTATCGAGAAATGCACTTGTTTCGAGAACATTTCTTTGTTTGGGAAAAAGCTTGGAGGTGCCTCCTTTGAGTGGAGATTGGGATAAGAATGGCGTAGCTATACGAATCAACGAACTGGAGCAAATGACTATCAAGCAGCTCTACTCGTTGGCAAGAGAATATGATATTCCTCGTTACACAAGTCTTCGAAAGCGGGATTTGATTTTCGCGATATTGGAAGCACAGGCTAAATCACACGGTTTGTTTTTTGGAGAAGGTGTGCTTGAAATACTTCCTGATGGGTATGGATTTTTGAGAAGCGGTGAAAACCTTTTGCCAAGCTCGAATGACATTTACCTATCACAATCGCAGATTAAGAAGTTTAATCTCAATACCGGCGACATCATTTCTGGCGCAATACGGCCTCCAAAGGATAACGAACGTTTCTTTGCGATGATCAAGATCGAAGCCGTTAACTACAGACCCCCCGAAGCCGCGAATGAACGGGTTAATTGGGAAAATTTGACTCCAGACTATCCTCGAGAGAGATTTATACTGGAAACAGAGAAGGATATCCTATCCACAAGACTAATCGATATGTTTGCACCTGTAGGTAAGGGACAGAGAGGAATAATTGTTGCTCCGCCCAAGGCGGGAAAAACAACCCTTTTGAAGGAAATTGCCAATGGTGTAGCTTTGAATCATCCTGAAACCTATAGAATTATATCGCTCATAGATGAACGTCCCGAAGAGGTAACGGATATAAAGGAATCAGTTAACGCGAAAGTAATAGCCGCGCCTTTTGATATGCCGGCGGACAAACAAATAAAAATCGCTGAGTTGACTCTCGAGATGGCAAAAAGGCTTGTCGAATATGGTTACGATGTTGTACTTCTTCTCGATAGTCTGACTCGATTGGCTCGCGTTTACAACATTCAGGTACCCCCAAGCGGAAAGCTTCTAAGCGGAGGAGTTGACCCCGCTGCACTTTATAAGCCCAAGCATTTCTTTGGCGCGGCGCGTAATACTCGTGAAGGTGGTAGCTTGACAATAATTGCCACAGCACTTGTAGAAACTGGATCGAGAATGGATGAAGTCATATTCGAAGAATTCAAAGGTACCGGAAACATGGAGTTAGTGCTGTCAAGGCAGATTTCCAGTAAAAGAATATTCCCTGCTTTTAATCTTCAATTAACCGGAACGCGTCGAGATGAGCTCCTCTTGGATGAAGGAACATTGAAAAAGATTTGGATACTCAGAAGAATGCTCGCGGGAATGACTGAGGAAGAAGGATTGTTGTTAATACTCCGCAAGCTTCGAGAAACTGAAAACAATGAGGCTTTTCTTTCTCTGATAGACCAGCAAAAAGCAAAGACTTGAGGGGGTATCCTGGTTGTTCGTGGTAGGTGTGGATCTTGGAGGTACGAATTACGCAGTGGGTCTCGTGGATGAAGCGGGGACGATAATACGAAAGATTGAGGGAAAGACCGAAGTCGATTATGGTGCAGCCCGTGTTATAGAGAACCTTTCAAATAGCGTGTTGAGAATTTCACAGAATTTCAATGTTGAGGCAGTGGGTATTGCATCGCCGGGCAGTATTGATCATGAAAAAGGTGTTGTTCGATTTTCTCCCAACTTTCCCGGATGGCACGATATTCCTCTTGCCGAAGAGATATCCCGACAGGTTGGGAAGCGCGTTTATGTGGAAAACGACGCAAATGCCTATGCTCTGGGTGAAAGACAGTTTGGCGCCGGAAAAGGTTGTCAACACCTTGTTTGCTTGACTTTGGGAACAGGTATAGGTGGGGGTGTCATAACCCATGGAAAGCTTCTGAGAGGAAGCACAGGGATAGGTGCGGAATTGGGTCATATGACGATTCACCCAGATGGGCCATTGTGTGGTTGTGGTGCAAGAGGGTGTTTAGAGTCGCTTGCTTCAGGTACGGCAATAAGAAAATTTGTTTGTGAAGGTTACAGGAGGCACGGAGAATCTGTTCTTTTTGTTTCCAAGCCTCCAGAGGATGTGACTGTCAAGGACGTTTTTGATGCGGCGAAAAAAGGAGACCGTTTTGCGAATGAGATTTTTGAAAGAGTTGTGAATGCACTTTCTGTGGGAATAGGTAGTATTTTGAATATTTTCAATCCAGAGATTGTTGTTCTCGGTGGTGGGATTGCCCAAGCTGGGGACTTTCTCTTAGACCCTGTTCGAGAAAGAGTTAGGAATCATGTTTTGCCATCTATTTTGGACACCTATAGGATAACGAAGAGTGAACTCAATAAGGAAGCAGGCATTCTTGGAGCCGCTTCCATCGTTTTCGAAAGGATACACGAGAAATGAAAGCTCTTGTGATTTCTGATACCCACATCCCAACACGTTTGAAGGAATTTCCACCAGCTCTTGTTGACCTATTCAAAAACGTGGATCAAGTGATTGCCCTCGGTGATTTTGTCGACATGGAAACTGTTTTAACCATTAAAGGACTGAAGCAAAACTTTCAAGCAGTCCATGGTAATATGGACTATCCTGATGTCAAGGAATATCTTCCTCCCAAGAAGGTTTTTGCCACCGAAAACATTAGGATCGGGATTTGTCACGGCTGGGGACCTCCTTTCAGAATAAGGGAAAGAATTGTCAATTTGTTCAAGGAAAAACCAGATGTGATTCTCTATGGCCACACTCATCTTTTTGACGATTCACTACACAACGACGTGCGTTTTCTGAATCCGGGAGCTGTGTGTGATGGGTCATGTGCCCTTTTGGAGATTGATGGAGGTGCAATTAGATTCGAGCAGATCAGGTTTTAGATGAAATCGTGCGTCAGATGCGGTATTATAGCTCAAACAATCTCTATGTCGCGTTTTCAGGCGGTGAGGATAGCACGCTCGTGGCCCTGATTGCACGCAAAGCTCTGGGAAAAGATAGAGTACAGCTTGTTACAGTAGATTGGGGACAGTTTACATACGCAAGGAGTCGAAAGATAGTTTCTCAGTTAGCTCTTGAGATAGGGCTTCCTCATCGCTTTATCGCTGGAAGTGGCACTCAAAAAAAAATTTGGAAACACGGTCCAAGTTGCAGTTCCTGTACTCGGAACGTAAAGTTAGGTTTGATCAAAAACATTGCAAAAGATGGACTTATAGCGACTGGAGCAAATCAGTCAGATAGCTGGGGAAAAGTAGGTATAAAGCTGAATGGGAATGTTTTTTCTCCCCTCTTGGAGCTGAGTAAAGAAGATATAAGATATTTTCTTGATCACTTTAGGTTTAATGTGCCGAAAATAGGAGAATCTGTCGATCGTGAGGGCTGTAAACTGAAACATCTTTTGAAAATGATGATAAACGAAGAATATCATGGAAGAGCCGTGTGCGAGTCAAACGAACTTTTGCTTTCCTATCTGGGAGCAAGATCTTGGAATGCTAAGCTTGCGAATGTCAAAATAGTGGGTCCTCTTTCGAAGAACATAGCACTCGTGAATGTGGTTCCTCATTTGAGTGAGAAATACGCTGCGGAACTGAGGACTTTGCTCAATTCGCTGGAATGTGTAGATGAAGTGCATGTAGTGAACAGACCAGTTAAGCTGAAGGTTTTGGCAAATCCGGGCCTCTTCAATGACAGCACAGCAAGGTCTCACGTTCATATGGGCGTTATTCAAAAGGAATTTGCAGCTCCTGTAGAGATTACTTGGATCGAGTCTTCGAACAAACGCCTGCGAACCTTTCAAGTTATATCGTTTGCTTTTCAAAGATGAAAGAACAGAAGATAGATATGTTCATGCAACTAAGAAAGCTGGACAAACCGGCACTTTTGATTGTACCGAGCGAAAAAGAAGCACACTCTCTGATCACCAAGATAGAAGCTCTCTTCTATCCAACTCATGACGTCCTGCCGTTCGAAGAGATTCCAGTTTCTTTCAAAGTGAGAAAGCAGCGAATAGAAACTCTTTGGAAACTCCTTAACAGGGAAAGAATACGGGTAGTTACTACTATTCATGCCATCACAAGAAAAACACTGTCTCCTCAAAAATTCAAAGAGAGTGCATTGACACTCCGCAAAGGTTCTTTGTTAACGAATGCAGCGGAAACACTGTGGAATCTGGGGTATGAAAGAAGCTTTCTTGTTAGGTCTGGAGGGGAGTTTTCCGTTCGAGGCGATATAGTGGATTTCTTTGGCCCTATGATAAATGTCCCAGTGAGATTGGAGCTCTTCGGTAATCGTGTGGAGAGCATAAGAACGTTCGACCCGATATCTCAAAGATCCAGTGGTTACCTGAATCAGATTACCGTACTTCCTGCTCGAGAGTACATCGGAGAAGAGCACAGATTCGATACTCTCCCAGGGAAAGCTGGTTCAAACTCCACTATTCTTGATTACGCATGTTTTGATGTTTTCGTCTGGAATCTGGAAGAATGCCAGAATGTCTATTACCGAAGGGAACAGGAGAACAGAGAATTTCTAAACCACGATCAAAAGAAGGAGTACATTCTGTTTTCCGGCATAAGCTACGCTGAGATGTTGAAAAAGATTGGAAGCATCAAGGAAATAGATCTTCCCAGAAGTATTGAGGAGGCATCGGCTAAACCACGGACGATGTATCAGGCACCGGTAATCGAACAGGAAGAGATAGAGCCGGGAGACTATGTCGTTCATAAGGATTATGGTATAGGTCTCTTCACTGGCATCAAAAAGATGACCACATTTATGAGTACAAAGGAATACTTGGTCATAAAGTATGAGGACTCGACGATATACGTTCCTGTTGAGCGTTTAGATAGGGTTCAGCGTTATGTTGGTGATCTAAATGTCGTTAAGATCGACAAAGTGGGAAGGCGTAGCTGGAGGAATCGTGTCGAAAGGGTTAGAAGAGATATCAGATCCAAAATTGAAAACCTTGTCAGAATTCATTTGTTGAGACAGGGAATCAAAGGGCAGTGTCTTTCTGGTGATGCAGAGCTTGAAAGGCAGTTTTCTACGACCTTTCCCTACGTGGCAACTGAGGATCAGATGTCCGCAATTGAGGAAGTGCTTTCGGATCTGGCAGATGAGAAACCGATGGATAGACTGCTTTGTGGAGATGCTGGGTATGGAAAAACGGAGGTAGCTCTTCGAGCCATCTTTCGTTGTGTGGTATCTGGCAAGCAAGCTGCCGTTTTGGTTCCCACTACTGTTCTCTCCCGGCAGCATTATCGAACGTTTAAGGAACGACTGGAACCGTACGGTATCAATGTGGTACTTCTTGACAGGAGTGTCGGCGAAGCCGCAAAAAGGCGAATTCTCGCTGATCTGAAAAATGGAGCGGCCGATGTGGTTATCGGTACACACGCTCTTCTGTCTGACAGTGTGAATTTCTCAGATTTGGGGTTACTGGTTATCGATGAAGAACAGAATTTCGGAGTAGAGCAGAAAGAAAAATTAAAAATGTTGAGAGCAGATATTAATGTTTTGTCAATGAGCGCCACTCCAATACCACGTTCTTTACATATGGCTCTCACAGGGTTACGTGACATGAGCGTCATAAATACCCCTCCTTTTGGAAGAG
>Ga0190359_1000174_pt1 | contig 42327 bp, 48 predicted proteins | sample 48721823_MG_FD_161269 | JGI IMG/M metagenome (GOLD analysis project Ga0190359, IMG submission 161269) | Hydrothermal vent microbial mat bacterial communities from Southern Trench, Guaymas Basin, Mexico - 4872-18-2-3_MG | ecosystem: Environmental > Aquatic > Marine > Hydrothermal vents >...
CTCCTAAATGTTATGTTAACGTCTTTCAGGAATGTGTTGAAGGAGGACTCAAGGCTCATTGGAGAAAGGGCATGCCCATTTTTTCCAGGTTCGCCAATGAAAACCATCCCCCTGTGCGATGTATAATCCAAAAACAAAATGTCATGGTCTATTACCATTGCAGTGGCTTCCCTCAAAAACATTATCTTTTGGATGGTTTTGGCTGCTGACAGTCTTTGCTCCACATCCAGATAAGCAGATGGCTCGTCCATTAGATACAGGTCTGCGTCCTGCATGAGACACAGTGCAATGGCAAGCCTTTGGAGTTCACCTCCGCTTAGTTCAGATACTTTTGACTGGAAAAGGTGCTCAAGCTCAAGCGGACCAACTATGGAATTTTTATACTTGGAGAAATTTTTGTTCTTTCTTAATATCTCCAGGACGGTCCCATTAAAATTTGTGTGTATGTACTGAGGCTTGTAGCTTATTTTAACTTCTGGATTTATTGTTCCTGCGTCGGGTTTTATTTCTCCTGCAAGTATCTTTGCAAATGTTGTTTTTCCAAGTGCGTTTGCGCCAAGCACACCCAAGACATCCTGGATGTTTATTTCACCTGAATCTATTTTCAGCGTAAAATCCCCGAGCTTTTTCTTTATCTCTGTAAACTTCAGGAGGGGGTAATTCTCTTTGTCTTTTGTTGGCGCAATAACCTCAAAAACAATTGGTTCATCTCTTATCCTGACATTATCTTCCTTTATGTATCCATCCAGAAATGTGTTTATTCCAACCCTTACTCCATAGGGTTTGCTTACTATCCCGTAAACGCCTGGAACACCATAAAATATGTGAATATGGTCTGCCATAAAATCAAGTGTTGCCAGGTCATGCTCTACAACAAGTATTGTTTTTTCCTTTCCAACCTCCCTTATGAGTTTTCCAACTTCCATTCTTTCTTTGGCATCTAGGTAGGATGAAGGCTCGTCTATGAAATAAAAGTCAGCATCCTTAGAAAGAACAAGGGCTATGGCCAGGCGCTGGAGTTCCCCGCCTGACAAATCATCAGTGTTTCTGTCAAGGATGTATTCAACAGACAGCCTTTTCAAAAATTCCACGGTTTTGTCGCTTTTTATAATTTTTCTTATTTTTCCCGGATATATTTTTGGTATTTCATCTACCTGCTGTGGTTTGTACATGGTTCTTATATTTCCGGATAAATTTTCAAAATATTTCTGCAGTTCGTTGCCACGGAATATCTTTAACAGCTCTTTTTCATCAACCTCCTTATCCATACCAAGATTTGGCTTTATTTTTCCTGAAAGTATTTTAAGTGCAGTGGTTTTGCCTATGCCATTGGAGCCGAGCAGTCCAATGACCTTTCCAGGAACTGGTATTGGTAACCGATACAAAGCAAATCCATTCCTTCCAAATCTATGGACAGGCTTTTCCTTTAATGCTTCGGGAAGGTTGACAACTTTTATAGCGCCAAAAGGGCACTTCTTGACGCATATTCCGCAGCCAATGCAAAGATTTTCATCAATGACAGGCTTGTCGTTTTCGCCCTTTGTGATGCAGTCGTCGCCTGCCCGGTTTCTTGGGCAGAATCTTATGCACTCATAACTACATTTTTTAGGGTTGCATTTCTTGTAATCAATAACAGCAATTCTCATAGTTATTTTTTGTCTTCATTATTAAAAACTTTTAATTTTATAAGTTCAATTTATATTCATGGTTCTTGTAGCGCTTGTGGGAAAAACCAATGTCGGAAAATCTACATTCTTTAAAGCAGCCACTCTTACAGACGTTGAAATATCAAACAGGATTTTTACTACAATAAAGCCAAACGAGGGTATTGGCTACGTTGCAACTCAGTGCCCATGCAAGGAATTGGGAAAAAAATGCAATCCAAAGAATTCCAAGTGTGTGGATGGAACAAGGTTCATACCAATAAAGCTTTTGGATGTTGCCGGACTTATACCCGGAGCTCATGAAGGTCGCGGACTTGGAAACCAGTTTCTGGATGATTTGAGGCCAGCGCCAGTTTTGATTCATGTTCTGGATATCTCCGGGACAACAGATGTTGAAGGGAACCCGACAAAAGAGCATGACCCCGAGGAGGATATAAAGTTCTTTGAAGAGGAAATTGATTTCTGGTATGCAAATATCTTCAAGAGGGAATGGGCACAAATGGCGAAGCAAACCGAGATAACACATTCAGATTTTGAGAAACAAATCATGAGCAGGTTTTCAGGTCTTGGAATAAAAATAGACGATATACACAGGGTAATTGAATTGAGTGATGTTGATCCAACAAGCCCAACCAAATGGACAGAAGACGATATTTACAGGTTTGCAAGAAACCTGAGAAAAATTTCAAAGCCAATAATAATTGCTGCAAACAAGATGGATTTGCCTAAAGGGGAGGAAAACTATCAGAGGCTTAAGGATAAATATCCTCTTATGGTGCCATGCTGCGCTGATGCAGAGCTGGCATTAAGAAAGGCAGACGAGGCAGGTCTAATAAAGTATATCCCCGGTTCGGGTAGTTTTGAGATTTTAAAGGAGCTTACAGAAAAGCAAAAAAATGCACTTGAGCTCATAAGGGATTTTCTTAAAAAATATGGCTCAACTGGCGTGCAGGCATCCCTGAACAAGGCAGTTTTTGATTTGATGAATTATATGGTTGTTTATTCAGTGGAGGATGAGACCCACTGGACTGATAAAAAGGGAAACGTGCTTCCGGATGCTCATTTGGTTCCTGAGGGAACAACTGCCAGGGAGTTTGCATATCTGATACACACAGACATTGGAGACAAATTCATAGGGGCAATAGATGCAAGAACAAAGAGAAAAATCGGCGCTGACCATGTTTTGAAAAATGGCGATATAATAAAAATTTTAACTTAATTCTCCTGAAAATAATATTCATAATTCCTGGGTTCTCCTTTTCTTTCAATAAGTCCTTTCTTGACTGCATAACTTAATAGAGGGTCAAAATTTTTTGGATTTACACCTTTCTTTTCGGCACTCTTCTTTGCCTTTTTAATATCGCATGAATTCTCTCTCATGGATTCAGCAACTATTCCATATTTTGATTCTTCTTTAATAGGTTTTAAACGACCAAAATGGGTTTCCAGATTCTTCTCTCCGTCTTCTCCCCAATTCTCCTGTGCAAATTCTCTATACGTTCCTAAGACTTCTCTAGGTATCTCCACATCTTCCACCAATTTATGGAGGTTCTCCTTCCACATTTCAAATGCATATTTCTTTTTTATTTCTTCTCTTACACTAAGCTTTTTTGTGTCTATTTCAAATATTTCAAGTTTTTCGGAGTATTTTTCTTTGAGAAGTTTTTCAACACTTTTCATCAGTTTAGAAAGAGGTCGGGAACAGCTTGAGTCCACACAGCTGAAAAAATAGTCCATTGTGGGCGGGCGGTTGTCTCTTGGAAATAAAAAGTTTATGTATGCTTCTGGATTTTCCAAAAAGCTCTTGTGAAACTCTTTAATATAGGAGTAAATTTCTTCGGACATATCCATTAATTCATTGTAAAAAGATTCATCTTTTTTTCTTTTATTGAACTCTGGATATCTTTCCAATATTTTTGTTTCTACTTCTTCTTTGAATTCCAGAAGAAGCTCTTCCTTCAATTCATCACTCATTCTTAAAATAAGAACCCTAAAAGATTTAAGTTTAAAACTAATTGTTATATATATTTTTTACTGTTTAATAAAGTCTTCAAGTCTTTTTTGTTTAAGTGTTTTGCTTTTTTTCAAATATTCTTCCAATGATATCCTTAGCTTTGGTCTGATGTATTCAAGGGCTTCCTTTAAAGTGGAGAATTTCTCGCAGCCAGATTTTATCGCGTTTCTTACGTTCTCGCGCACCTGCCATACGCCGACAGGCACCATATACCCCTCATACACTTCACGAAAGACAACAACCCTTGCCTGCCTTTTCATGTTGTAGAGTCCTTCAATGATGCCGAGCCTCGATGCGTAATAGCCTCCAGCCTGCTTGTCTGCATACTTGGTTCTCCCTTTGAATGGTTCATATTCTTCTATTATTTCAGTTTTTTTCAGGTTTTGTGACCAGAAAGAGCCGGGCGCCCATGCTTCAAAGTTCTCAAATTCCCAGTTCCCTGGCATCATAAGAACCAAAAACTTGTTGTTCAGGAAAATTGACTCATAAACTCTGAAATCGTTTACAGACGGGTATTCCCTGACATAATTCAACAGGTTCTTCCCTATGATGTCGTCTATTGCTGTTATTGACCATCTCGTGGGAACCATTTTTTTGTCTATCCCCAGAGCCCCTACAGAAAAAATATTTGTTATCTTGTAAAGGTTCACACCCTTTTCGTAGAGTATGAGTGCAGAATCATTTGCTTTTATCTCATCGCCGGTAACCTTTTCCACAATTCTTTGTATCTTGATATTCTCTGCAGGCTTCATCTCTTTAAGTGTTGCCGAGGGACCCATTGGCCTGACTATCTCGGAGAATTTCATGTGGTAGGATGGTTTTGTCTTGAATTTCATTTCAACATCTGTTGGTTTTTTGGCCATTGCCAGAAGCTTATTTTCTTCAGTAAATTTTGAACTGGAATGTACATCCACTTTATATTTTGACCTTAGGAGAAATGAGCGCATCTCAATTATTTTTTCATAGTTCATCCCAAACCATTCTGAGGGATTGTCTATGATGTCAATGTTTTCGGTTTCAATTGCACCCATTGGGCCGACAAAAACATTCGGATATCCAATTCTGCCCACGAAAACAGATGGACTGGGGCCAAAAAATTCCTGGCGGATGTTTATTTCTTTGGAAGCCTTAATGCTCTTTAGAAGCGGGCAATACCCCAGGCCGCATAGATTTCTTGAGCCTTTACAGTAAAGGCATAGTTGCGCAGTAGAAACCATATTAATAATTACACAAGAAGAGATAAATAATTTTCAAAAATAATAAAAACAAAAACTAAAATAAAAAAATAAAGGAAGAATTACTTTTTCCTTTTGGTCTTTTTCTTTGCTGTCTTTTTTGGCTTTGGCTCTTCTTCTATTTCAGGTACCACTGGTGTCTTAAGTTCTTCACTTTCTATCCAGACTATAAGCGCCCCGAATATTATTATCATTGGCGGTATGACACCTTTCAGCACTGTTAAAAACTCGTTCCACCAGTCAAAAACTGCCAGGTTCTGTGGCTTTATTGCTGTCAGTCCAGGCGCTCCCGCTGGCACTAGTAACCAAAGTCCTATGACGATTAAAATTATTCCTATAACCATTTTTGTTGCTGCATGCATTAAATTAACCTCCTTTAAAGTTTTTTAAGGACTTATAAAGATTTAAATACATATTTATATATAAAGTTTTTAGCTTATAGCAGAGACCTACGATGTGCCGTTCAGGTGAAGGTTTTACAGGTGATAAAATGGGTTTATATCAAAGAGTTAGAGAATTGTGGAAGAGGCCAAAAGAGAATCTTGGAAGTCTTTGGAAAGAAAGGCTAATTGAATGGAGGAAAGGAAATTCTCTGGAGAGAATAGAAAGGCCAACAAGAATAGACAGGGCAAGAAATCTTGGTTACAAGGCAAAACAGGGGTATATAGTGGTAAGGGTCAGAGTCAAGAGGGGTGGCAGAAGAAGACCTAAGCCAGCAAGAGGAAGAAAGCCGTCCAAGGCGGGTTTAAGGAAATTCACTCCAGGAAAAGGATTGCAGTGGATAGCGGAGGAGAGAGCTGCCAAGAAGTACCCAAACCTTGAAGTGCTGAATTCCTATTATGTGATAGAAGACGGTTCCCATAAGTGGTATGAAGTTATTCTGGTAGATCCGCACCATCCTGTTATTAGGAACGACCCCAAGATAAATTGGATTGCGAACGACAGGGGAAGAGTTTACAGAGGCAGAACATCTGCAGGACAAAAAGCACGTGGCTTCAGGGGAAAGGGCAAAGGGTTCGAGAAGGCGAGACCCTCCAAGAGAAAGCGTGGAAAGTAATCAAGCAATTAAACAAGTTCCAATTCATTTTTGTATGCCCAATTAACATATTTCTTTGCTTTTTTTCTAGCATCTCTAATAGAAAGTCCAAAATCTCTCCAATAAAAAAATAGTTTACTAAAATACATTTCCCTTTTCTGCCTTTTTAAATCTCTATATTCTTTGGAAAATATTTCAAACATAATTAGAGTAATAAAACACAATTTATTTAAACCTTAAAAAATCATTGAATTTATACAATTGTCGTATTTTTTATTTTATTTATTCGGTTTTTTCTAAATATTATTATGGCAAGTAAGCAAAGTTTAAAAATCTAAAGAGGTTGGACAAATGGATTTTTATGATTTTGCGACAGAAGAAAAACAAAACTTAAAAATCTAAAGAGGTTGGACAAATGGATTTTTATGATTTGCATGTTGAGATAGAAGATTTGAAGGAAATAGACGAAGTTATAGAAATTTCAAAGAAGCTGGGATATTCTGGTATAGGCATAACATTTAAGTATGCAAATCTGAATGATTTGAATGAGTTAAAGAAGATAAAGAGTGAAATAGATTTGGTATCCTGTGTAGAGATAAGTGCACAGGGCGTCAAAGAACTTAAAAGAAAAATATCTAAAGCCAGAAAAATTGTGGATATAGTAATAGTTTCCGGGGGAGATTATAAGATAAATCGGGCCGCTGCTGAAGATTCAAGAGTTGATATACTTTCTCACCCAGAATATAAGAGAATGGATTCGGGAGTGGACCATATAATAGCAAGGGCAGCCGGAGAAAACAATGTGGCAATAGAGATAAACTTCCATGAGATTCTTGAAACTTTTAGAAAAATCAGGGCGCATGTGCTGGGTCATATGAGAAATAACATACACCTTGCACTTGAATATAATGTTCCAATAGTTATAACTTCATCTGCACGCAATAAGTGGGAATTGAGGGGACCCAGGGAGCTTGCAGCTATAGGGCAGGCTATTGGAATGAGCCTTGAAGACTCTATGAAATCTATTTCTGATATACCCAAGGGCATCGTGGATGAAAACAGAAGGAAGCTAAGGGTGGTATCTCATGGCTGACAGGCCAAAAATACTACCGCCAACACTGAGAGGAAAAAAGAGGTACATAGCATTTGAAGTAATTAGTGAAAAAAATCTTGATTTTTCTGAGGTCTTAAATGCCTTCTGGCATTCTTTGCTCAACTTTGTTGGAGAGCTTGGAACATCTGAGACAAACATATGGTTTGTTAAGGATACATGGGAAGAGAAAAACCAGAGAGGACTTGTGAGATGCGACCACAGGTATGTTGAATATGTAAGGTCGGCTTTGGCGCTGATAGACAGGATAGGTGACAGTCGTGTGATAGCATTCAGCCTTGGCGTCAGTGGAACTATGAAAGCCGCAAAGAGAAAATTTTTTGGAGAGCGGACACTGGAAGATTTTGAACCCGAGTGAGATTTTTAATACTTTTGCCATATAAAATAATCTTTAAATAGTATGACTACTAAAAGGCTTCTTTTTTTATTTTTCTAGAAGTTAGAATTTGGTGCGGGCGCGCAACTTAACTAAGTGGTGCGGGGGACGAGATGCCTGCAGGCCGCTGACGAGCTACATTATATGTGGCCCCAACGATCCCGATTCGAATTCGCGAACTCCTTTCTTTTTTCACAGTTTGGCATAAAGTTTCTTTTGAACGTAAACGCCTTTTCTTTGTGAAAGAAAAGGGGTTTCTCGCGAAGCACCTACGCGCACAGGGCCCTCAACCCTGCCCCTCTAAACAGAGACTCACACCAAAGGTGCAAGTCAATCTATTGGCCATTCCCAAAACTTTTTCCGTAGACGCTTTTGTGCGTAGCGGAAAAGGCTTTCTTGGGTACCCCCGCATGGATTAATATTTATATTTACTTATCATTTATTTATTAATTTACATGCAAGAGGTTTGATGAATGCATATAAATTTTCTTAATATACACCGTCTCGTCAGTTTAAGCAAAGAAATGAAAGAAATTTATCTAAATCGTCTTTTGCAGAGTTTTTCTCTAAGTCTTATCGGAATGTTTGTTCCAATTCATCTAATGAGAATAGGTTATTCTCTAAATCAGGCAATTCTTTATCTTATAATGCTTTATGGGGGAATGATGATTTTTATACCATTTGCCTCAAAAATAAGCTCAAAGATAGGGATAAAACACACCATAGCAATAACCTTTCCCGCATGGCTTCTTTATTTTTATCTGCTTTTTTCTCTGAAGTTTCCAAGCCCGTTATTCCTCCTAATAGGAGCAATATATGGATTTGCTAATGTTGTTTACTGGGTCCCGCTAAACAGCGATTTTTCAAGAAATTCACATAAAATGAGGCTTGGGGCGGAATTTGGAATCTTAAATGCGATACCATTGCTGGTAGGCGCTTTTGCACCAATGATTGGCGCTGTGGTTATAACATTCTTTGGATTTGATAATCTTATAGCGGTTGTCTGCATTTTGCTTGGCGTCTCCTTGATTCCGCTCTTCCTGACAGGAGATTATAAGTTTAATTTTGGATACAGCTTGAAAAAAATGTTTGATAAAAAGCATCTGATTTTTTTCAAGGATTTTTTCATGAAAGGTATACTTTTTGCTTCGAACGTGATTTGGCCCATTTATGTTTTTGTTTCCTTTGGTTCCAAGGGTGTTATTGATGTCGGACTGGCTGCTACTCTTGGTGCTTTGGGGTCTATGTTTTTTACATTAATTATCGGAAGGATGTCTGATAAGTACAGCAAGATGAAATTATTAAAAATTGGCGGTTTAAGCAATTTTTTCATATGGATATTGGCGATAGTGTTTGTTTCCCCGCTTTCAATAATGATATTGTCTTTTATTAAGGGGTTTTTGTTTGTCTTGATTAGTTTACCAATGTTTGTCATAGCATGTGAGCAGACGAACAACAGGAATAATGTTGAATTCATGGCGTTTAGGGAGTTCGGGCTCTGTATTGGCCGTTTGTCCATCCTTTTAATAATATTATTCGTAGCACTTGAAATTAGGTTTTTTGTAGTGTTTTTATTGGCTGCGCTGGCCTCTATTTACTTCTTTTTGTCTAAAATCACTTGATTCAGGTGCTTTCTTTTCTATTTATACTTGAAAAATTTACTATTGTAAAGGAGGTTTTATATGTGCCAGAAGGAACTGTAAAGTTTTTTAATATAGTAAAGCACTTTGGCTTTATTGCAGGCGACGATGGAAAAGAATATTTTGTCCACATAAGCGGAATCAAAGAAGGAACAAATTTAAGAGAAGGCGACAAAGTTTCTTTTAAGGTAGTCAGCGGTGATAAAGGACCCAAGGCTGAAGAAGTAGAAAAAATAGAAGAATAAAACAACAATACCCTTATTTTTTGGGAATTCTTTCTTTTTTTATTTTAATTTATTTACCTTCGGGTATATTTTCTTCCCTGATGCCCAAATCTTCTAAAGCCCCGATTGCGCTGAACTTTAAAAGATAGTATCTTGAAGTTGGGTGTCTTCATTTTTTCTATATTGTATGAGAAGCTTGTTATTATTTTTCTGAACGAGTTGTGGTCGTCATTTGTCAGAAGTGATATGGCCTTTCCATATCTACCTGCCCTGGCAGTCCTTCCTATCCTGTTTGTATACTCTTCCGGATTCTGTGGTATGTCATAATTGAATATATGAGTTACATTTTTTATATCAAGCCCCCTGGCGGCTACATCTGTTGCAACTAAAACTTTAGATTTTCCTTTATGAAATCTCTCAATCACCTTTTCTCTCCTTTGCTGTGATAATCCACCATGTAAACCCATAGAATTTACCCCATTTTCTTTGAGGTTATTGTTGACGTTGTCTGTGTCTCTTCTTGTATTGCAAAAAATTATTGCAAGACCTGGCTTTTCTTCTTCAATAAGGTGTACCAGCAAAGAGAATTTTCTTTTGTAGTCTATATCATAGTAGTACTGCTTTAGCAAGCTTTCTTCTACTTTTGTTTTCGTCTTGATTTTTTTTGCATTGTTGGTAAAACTGCTCACTATTTTTGTCAATCCGCTTGGCATTGTTGCACTGAAAAGCAAAGTTTGCCTGCTTTTTGGTATATTCTTTTCAATTTTCTTTATGTCGTCTATGAAACCCATGTCTATCATTTTGTCAGCTTCGTCTAAAACAAATACTTTGACATTGCTTAAGTTCATAGTGCCCCTTCTCATATGGTCTAAAATCCTTCCAGGCGTTCCTACAACAATTTCAGCATTTCTGAGTCCTCTGGTCTGTGGTTCCATCGGAGCCCCGCCATATATTGTTTGTACATAAAGCTCTTTTAGGCTTGAATACTCTCTTAGATTTTTTGCTATTTGCATTGCGAGTTCTCTGGTTGGTGCCAGTATTAATGCTTGAATGCCTCCATCTTTAGCAACTTTTTCTACCAATGGTATTCCAAAGGCTCCTGTCTTTCCTGAACCTGTTTCAGATTGTCCTATGACATCATGTCCTTGTTTTATTATTGGTATTGTTTCAGATTGAATTTTCGTTGGTTTTTCAAAACCAATTCCATCCAATGAACCTAATACACTCTGTTCAATATTCATATCTTTAAATTTCATTATATCAACTCCTAATAAAAGTCACAAAAGCAATAGAATTAGCATGTAAACTAACGCTATTTGACACGATTAAAAACCGTGGCTCTGCACTTTATTTTTTTTATTTAGACTTTATTAGCATGTGAAAGTATTTAAGCTTTAAAATGGTGCTCCCACCGGGACTTTCACCCAACGGAGGGACACCAAGGTTTCCCTCCTTATGGGTATATTCTCCCTTCCTTTTAAAATTGGCAAACTTTCAGTTTGCCCAAAAATGTTTCTTTAGGGAATTCCGAAACTTTGTTTCGTCTTTTCGGAATTTAGGAAATATTCCCATTTCCGAAAATACAAAGACCTTTCTTTTTAAAGAAAGGGATTTGTTTTTGAACCCGGGTCTCGAGCTGTCTACAACCTCTTGCTTCACCAATGAGCAAAAGGTTACGAGAGGCTCGCATCCTTAGCCACTAGACTATGGGAGCATATTTACACAAAGCGCACTTTTGTGCACTTCAACATAATCTTTTGAACTTTGCTATTAATATTTTACCAATGTTGGTGAGCCTGGAGGGACACCCAAAAGTTTTTCGACTTAGACGTAGTCTAAGTTTGTGCATCCAATTTCATTTGAACCCCCAATCTCTCGGTTTCTTAGATACCTTAGTTTTGATGAAACTTTTTCCAAAAGCTTCTCCGAAGCCGAGCGCGTTATCCAGTTACGCTACAGGCCCACGAGTAGTTTTAACTAAGCATGCTTTTAAATATGTTTTACATTAATTAAGTTAATATGTCAAAAATAGATATAAATGAGATAATTGATGAAGCATTGAGAACAGTTCCGGATATTAATAATACTGAAGCCGCATGTCCGCATAAAAGAATCATTGGTCCGATTTATAAAGATCCAATAGTTTATAGAATTAAAATATATGATTTTTAATCAGTAGCTCTTGGCCACATAAACCATATGTTTGGCAGGCTTTCCGCATATGATACACTTTCCTTTTGTTGGCTTTTCGTTCAGGTCAAATGGTATTGTAATTATCTTTGCTGACGTATCATCTTTCAGCCTCTCTTCACATGACACTTCACCGCACCATGGTGCCAGCGCCCAGTTTCCCTCAATAATTTTTTTTAATTCCCCATAGCTTTCAGGTTTTTTTATGTGCTCTTCCATAAATTTCTTTGCGCGCTCAAAAAGATTGTTTTGTATGGATTCAAGATTTTTCTCTATTTCTTTTGTCAGATATTTCATCTTTACAGGATTTTTTTCTCCGTTATCCCTTCGAACAAGAACAGCCTGCTCCCTTTCAATGTCCTTTGGTCCAATTTCTATCCTCAGCGGTACTCCCCTTAATTCCCACTCATTGAACTTAAAGCCCGGTGTGTATTCGTCTCTATCATCTAGGTGAACCAGGAATTCTTTGTCCAGTAGCTCTCGCATTTTTTTCGACTCTCTCAGGACCATTTCCTTGCTATCATCTTTGTATATAGGTATTATAACTACTTGTATTGCTGCTATCTTTGGTGGAATTATAAGTCCCCTGTCGTCTCCGTGGACCGCAAACATTATTCCAAGCTGGCGCGTGCTGAATCCCCAGGAGTTTTGCCACACATATTTTTTCTTCTCGTTTCTGTCCAGGAATTCTATGTCAAAGGCCTTTGAAAAATTCTGTCCAAGATGATGTGAGTCTGGTCCTTGAATGGCTCTTCCGTTGGGCATCATGTGCTCAAGAGTGAATGTATATTCTCCACCGGCAAATTTCTCCTTCTCTGTTTTTCTTCCTACTACAGACGGTATTGCAAGATAATTTTCTGTAACATCTCTGTAAATGCTTAGAATGTCAATAACTTCTTTTTCTGCATCTTCTTTTTCTGCATAGGCGGTGTGCCCCTCCTGCCACAGGAATTCTCTCGTTCTAAGGAACAGCACAGGGTTTTTGAATTCCCACCTTACAATATTCACCCACTGGTTTATTTTCAGGGGAAGGTCTCTCCATGACCTTATCCACTTGGAAAAGGACTCATACATTATTGTCTCAGATGTCGGCCTTACAGCCAAAGGTTCTTCCAATTCTGAAGAGCCGCCCCTGGTTACCCACGCCACCTCCGGGGAGAAGCCTTCAACATGTTCTTCTTCTCTCTTTAAGAGTTTTCGTGGTATTAAAACGGGAAAATAAGCGTTCTTAACCCCTAATTTTTTAAATCTTTCGTTGAGAAGTTTTTGGACATTTTCCCACATGGAAAACGCATACGGCTTTATTACCATACAGCCTGATACAGAGGAGTAATCGGCCAAACCAGACTTTTTAATGAGTTCTATATACCATTCATTGAAGTCCTTTTTTTTCGTGGTCATTCCAAGCTCTTCACTCATAAAATCACCAATTCACTACTGAATGAGTATTGTATTCTATAGTATAAAAATATATTTAAATGGAGATTTCAAAATAATTTTTGCTATTGTTGGGGGTGAGATTATGATAGAAATAAACGGTTGGAAAGATTCTAAAAAAGCCGAAAAAATTATAAATTTCAAGCAGGCATCACTTTTGGAATTTTTTCCGCGCGGAGTCAAGCTCGATAAATTCATATAAGGTTTAATTTTTTTATTTGTACTCCTTCTAAATAGATTAGGTGTGTCTTTGTGGCTATAAGAATCGCTATTATTTCGGATACCCATTTTGGTGTGGGAAGAAACACAGAAAGATTTGAGGATTCATGGGAAACTGCTGAGGAAGCATTTGAAAAATCAAAGGATTGCGACTTGATTCTTCTTCCCGGGGATATTTTTGATACGCGAATACCGCGCCCGGAGGACTGGGCAAAGTCAATGAAGATTCTTTCGCAGGTTGATGTTCCAGTGGTGGCAATACACGGGAATCATGAGAGAAGGGGAAGAGGTCTGATAAATCCTGTTGAAGGGCTGGACCAGGCAGGGTTCTTAAAGCACCTCCACTGTAACCACGTTGTTATGGATATAAAGGGAAAGAAAATAGCGATACATGGCATGAGCAGTGTTCCCGAGGCTTATGCCAAAGAGGTTTTTAAGGCATGGAATCCCAAACCAGTGGAGGGTGCTTATAACATATTAATGCTTCACCAGTCCATAGGCTCTTATGTATTCAATCCTCTTGAACCGCCATCATTGACTCTTGACGACCTTCCGGAAGGCTTTGACCTGTATGTATCAGGCCATATTCACTGGACTGAAAAAACAAAAGTTCATGGGAAGTACTTTCTTATACCAGGTTCTACTGTTACAACACAGATAAACAAATCTGAAGCAAAATCTCCAAAGGGGTTTTTCATTGTAGAAATAAATGGAGATGAAAAGGTCGAATTCATAAAACTGGATAGTGCAAGAAAAGTTTTTTACAAGGAGTTCAAGGTTGACCATGAGAAATCATCAGATATAAATGAAAAAATAGACGAGTATCTTGGTGGCATAAGTGAGAATAAAAAGCCACTTGTGAGGGTGGTGGTAAAGGGGAGTGTTGAAAAGGGATTTAATGTAAACTTTTCACACCTTAAAGAAAAATACAGGAAAAAAATGTTTTTGTCAATTTCTTCAAGAATATCTGAGGAGGAGCTTGACAAAAAAATGAGGCTTCTGAAGGACATAAGGGAAGAGAGAGTAAGCATAGAGGACATTGGCATGAAAATATTAAGGGAGAACATGAAAGAGATGGAATCTTCCTTCAATTATGAAAGTATTTTTGACCTTCTCGTTGACGGAAATATTGACAGCGCCATGGTTCAGCTCCTTTCATATTCTAATAATGTTGATAAAGAGAATTCATCTGGGCTCAAGAGGTGGGCGATATGATAACCTCTGTCGCCCTGAAAGGCTGGAGGAGCCACAAGGACTCAAAGCTTAACTTCTCAGAGGGAACCAACGTACTTATAGGTGTTATGGGCGCCGGGAAGAGCAGTCTTCTTGATGCCATATCATTTGCGCTTTTCGGCACTTTCCCATCTCTCAAGGCAAAGAAGCTAACAATGGACGATATAATAATGAACAGACCAAAAAAAGAGGACATGGCAGAAGTTGTTGTATCTTTTCAAGTTGGCGGAGACATTTATACTGTTAAGAGGACAATAGTCCGGGGAAAGGGCACCAAGGCTGAAATCAGAAAAAATAACGAGCTAATAGACACGGGAACAACAAGGACAACTGAGAATGTTGAAAGAATTTTGAAGGTTAGTTATGACCTTTTTTCCAGGGCCGTTTATTCAGAACAAAACGGCCTTGATTATTTCTTAACCGTCCCAAAGGGGCAGAGAATGAAAAAAATGGACAGCCTCCTTCAGATAGACAAGTTTGAAAAGGCGCGCTCTTCAACAACATCTCTGGTGAACAGAATGAAGAACACAATAACAGACAAGACACGAATTGTTGAGGAGATGGAAGAGAAGGAGGACTTTAATAAAGTCAGCAGGTTAAAGGAAGACATAGCCAGGCTGGAGGAGAAGCAAAAGGAATTGAAGAACAAAATGAGCGAGGTAGAAAAAGAAAAACAAAAAATGGAGAAAGGCCTTGAGGAAATAAAAAACGAAATGGAAAAAATTGAGGAGCTGGAAAAACAGAGAAACATACTCTCGGGAAGAATCAAAAATCTCTCTGAGGAAATAGAATCCTTTGAGATTAAGGAGAAAATTGGCGATTTGGAAAAAAAGAAAAAAGAAATAGAATCAGTCCTTGAGGATAGCGATAAAAAACTTAAGGCGCTTGAAGATGAGATGAACGAGACAACAGAGAAGAAGCAAAAAATAACTGTTTCAATAGAGGATTTGATTTCTAAGATAGATAATTTAAAATCTGTCAAAGGCAGATGTCCTGTGTGCGATAGAGAACTTACTGAAAAGCATAGAAAAAAACTAATTGATGAGAGAAGTGAAAAAGTTTCTGAAAAAGAAAAAGAGCTAAAGGAAACAATAGTTGAGATAAAAAGGATTGAGAGTGAGATAAGAGAGGTTAAAGAATCCATAGAAAAAAAGAAGGAGCAAAAATTTGATATTGAAAGAGCAATTGAAAAAATCAAGGGAATTGAGGAAAAGAAGGAGAGGCTGAAGGATTTCAGGAGGGAGGAAAAGGAGCTTGAAAGTGCTATTTCTGAAAAAAGGAAAAGTTTTGACAGGGAACGAATGGAAGAAATTCAGGACAAGCTGAAGGAGCTTTATGGGAGTTATACTGAGATAAAGGTTATGTTGTCTTCAAACGAAAGATTTTTAAATGAAAAGAGAGAGCAGCTTCAAAGCCTTGAAGAAAAGAAGAAAATGTTTCAGGAATACAAGAGCCAAATTAAGAAAATGGAAGTTCTGATAGATGACCTGAAAAAGTTTGAGAAAGCTCTTAAGGAAACTCAGATAACTTTAAGGTCCGAATTCGTGGAAGCTGTCAACGCTACCATGGACAGGATATGGGAATATTTGTATCCTTACGATGACTATACCAGCATAAGGTTGTCGATACAGGGAGGAGATTATGTTTTGGAACTTAGGGAGTCCGGTGGAAATTGGGTTTCTGTTGAAGGTATAGCATCAGGTGGAGAGAGGACGACTGCTTGCCTTGCCTTGAGGATTGCATTTGCCTTAGTTTTGGCGCCTTCTCTGAAATGGCTAGTGTTGGATGAACCTACGCACAACCTTGATGTTCAGGGTGTGGAATATCTTGCAACAGTATTGAGAGACAAGATATCAGAATTTATAGAGCAGGTCTTTTTGATTACACATGACGAAAAACTGGAAGACGCTGTGACTGGGTATCTCTACAAGCTGGAGAGAAAAAAAGAGAAAAATGAACCAACACAAGTGGTCCTAATATCAAGCCCAAAGGATTAGGCGTATGCAATTGATTCTTTGCTCATATTCTCGATTTTTTTAGTAGCATCTTGTTTATATTCCATAAACATATTTTCTAAGTTAAGAAATGATGATCGCGCTACTGGATTAATTTTGGTCATCACAAGAGGTTTAATTTTATCTAATTCTGATTCATACTTTTCAACAAATTTGCCATATTTTTCACATATAATTTCGGGATCTTTTTCATAGTTTCTGATAAAAATTTTTCCATTATGATCATCTATTTTTACTATGGATTCGCGATATTCAAGTAGAGTGTTGTGTAGGTCATCTGAGATTTCATCGGCTTGTTTTTTCCCCATTTTTTCAAGAGATTTTCTAAGGCCTTCCTGTCCCTTTGTCCCCTTTTCTATTTCTATTAAGGAACGATTGGCAAAAATAGCGGTTTCTACTGCAAACTCTTTAAAATTATCATCAAATTCCACATATACACCCCACTTAAACTTTCCTTATATCTTATTCTTTGTCCTTAATAAAGTTTTTGTCACAGCATCTTGGAGGATTAATGTCTTCCTCATATTCCTTTAAAATTTCTTCCCCATCAAATCCATTTTCTTTTCTTCCAATTTCATTTATTTCTTGAGAGTCTTCTTTTGTCAAATATCTTATCTTATCTTTATTGTCTCTATATAAATAAACACCTTCTATTAGGCTAAATTGTATCTCTTCTGGGACATATCCTATAGTCTTTTTAAAAATTTCTCTTTGATTATCTGTGAATACTTCAAGTGGAACAATTTCACCTTCATATCCTCTTGTAGGGGTATAACCTGTTATTTCTTCCTCACCTGTTCTTTCGTTGACATAAACCGAGCCAACAAGTTTTCCACTCTTATCTCTTATCTCTTCTATTACTTCACCGTTTTTTAATAATTCACCAATTTTCCTTATTATAACCACAATCATCACCTCATTAAAGTTATTATTATTAAGTGATACAAGTATATATATTTTATGGTTTGTGGTGTTTTGTTGGTTTCACATAAAACTCTTTGCATCTTTCATTTTTTGCTGTTTTATTTCAAAGCTTTTTTTCCACCTGTTTAAAAGCGATGTTTCTGCAGATTTTACGCTTATTTCTTTCATTATGTGCACTAAAACAGGGGCATTGAAAAGCTTCAGGCCGGTGGACTTGACAAGCGCACGTCCTCTTGGTAGGAACCTGGCACTCTCTGCATACTGGGGACCGACAATGTCCGCCAATCTTTTGAAATCAACATCTTCGCAGGAATGAGCTATCATATTTTGTCCTGTCTGCGTGGAAAGCGTCTTGTCAAGCTTTGCCAGCCTCTGTGTTGTCAGCCAAAGGGACATTCCGTTTCTTGGCCCTGTGGTTGCTATCCTGCTCTTTAGTAGCTTTGTCAATTCTTTATGTGTTCCGGGGTCTCCTATCTGGTCTTCAGCAAATTGTGGTGCCAGAAGGTGTGCCTCGTCTATTATTGATATCAGGCCGAAGCTCTTGTTTTTAACAGCTTCATTAAAGCAGCTCTCCAGCGCTACAAGAGTGGCATACAGAAAATTGTCAAAGTCGGGGCTGGTTGAGCCATCTATGTGGACTATTGTGTTTCTTTTTACCAAATCAGGTATGTTGAAATCGCCCTTTATCGTTTCTTTGCTTAGAACCTTGTTTTCAACTTTATCCCATTTGGATAGAATTTTTTCTTTCATCTCCTCATTCATAGTGTACATGTTTATTAAATCCCTGAAGTTTTTCATTGTCAGTGAAAAATCATCTTTCTGCGCTGATATTGCGCATCCCTGAATAGTTTTTATGATTTTTGAATTTGCTCCCTCTCCAAATATTTTTTCAAATTCCTTCTTGAAGGAATTGGGGTCGTAAGAGGTTTCCCTAACAAAGGATGATTTTTTGTCGCATGAAACCTGAACATATCCGTCTTTTTCGTTTGCAAGTTTTATAAGGTCACTGCTTCCAAGTTCCCCATCAGGGTCTATGAGGAGTATCTTGGGGTTTAGTTTTTCTATTTTCAACAAATTATAAAGAACGCTTCCAAGTGTTGTTGTTTTTCCAGTTCCTATACCACCGGTTATAAGCATGCCCTGCCTCAATACTCTTTCCAGGTCAAGGTATATTTCTATATCCTCCTTTGGATATCTCTTTCCAATTTTCAGCTTGTACTCTGCTTTTGGAAGAATGATTTCTTCTATTTTTTCTTTGGAAGGCAAAAACACAGGCGACATTGGAGGGATTGCATCAAGGTATGGCTGCAGGTTGCCGTCTTTGCCAAAAAAGCCGATTTGTTTTGCAAGGATGCCTCTCCTCAATTTTTCATTGTCAAATGTGCTTTCCCACATATCCTTCTGTATCGCCTCTTTCTCATATCCGAAACCGTCGTATTCAAACAACGGGCTTAGCACCTGGAATAATACTTCCTTGTCACCAATTTTTACAATTACAAAATCTGTTCTTTTCGGACTTTCCTTGTCTTCAAGGAGAGTTACCAGTATTTTATCTGGCTCGTAAATGCCTTCGCTGTGGAAAACATGTCCAATCTTATTCAATCTTTTCACCCCATTTTAATTTGCACAGATATTTTAATTTCAACGGAATTTTTCTTCTCATCTCCTTGTAAAGCTGGTTTGAGAGAATTTCCTTCATCTTCACTTCTTTATCAACCTTATCCAGCATGTATGGTATTCCATCGGTTGAGGGACCCGAGTTTTTCAAAAGCCATTTCAACCATTCCCTATAATTCTTAACAGCTACACTATTAAAATCTATTCTGAAGGGAGGATAAATACTTTTTTCCTGTGTCTTGAAGTAGGTGTAAAAGTAAGATGAAGATACATCTTTAAATGACTTTACCTCGGGGGTTATCGGAGGGTCTGGAAAGTTATCACCTTTTCTTAAGAAAACATCAAGGAACACAGGATCCCTTAAGTCAGAGATGTTCCTTGGAAAATTTTTTGTCCTGACATAAAACTTTGATTGGGGTCTCTTGACAAATCCTATTATTGGTATGTTTTTCTCAACTGACAAACTACCAAGTTCCTTTACTGAATTTAAGAAGTTTTCAAATGCTTTCAGCCCACTATATCTGATAAACGCATCCCTTATTATCAGCGGGCCGTCTATGACTATAATGTCGGGATTTTCTTTCATTGCCTCAATTGCCAGCTGAAATATCATATTTTCCCTTATTAGGGATACAACGTCTCTTACTCTCAAATACCCCTCTTTGTCAATGTATTCCTCTTCCTTTATTTCGGGGGTAGTTTTTATGTAAGGTCCTTTGAATTTTTTTTCTCCATCTTGGTTTATTGCAAGGGCGCTGATGAGATAGATGCTGTCAATGGCTAGTGATATTTCTTGACTGCCGGCGTCTATAAAAACAATATTTCTTGGCTCCTTTGCCTTTGCTGATATAACGGAGCCGATTCTTTGGGGTTTATACTTTTCAATATTTTTTATTTCTTCATAGCCTGCTCTCTCCAGCTCTTCGGAAATTTTGGATATTTTTTCCTTTAAGGAAAGAATTGCTTCCAGGTTTGTTGTTGCACTTTTCATACTTTAGATATTTATCAGTTTATGCATAAAAACATTCTCATGGATATAAAATTTATTACAGACATGCCGGCGCTTTTGCTGGATCATAAGATTCTTGTCATAGGAGATTTGCACATAGGGTTGGATTACGAGCTTTACAAATCCGGCTTTTCGCTGCCGCCTATAATCAATAAAATGGAGAAGAGAATATCGAAACTGATTAAAGAGACTGGTTCTGATAAGCTTATTCTTCTTGGTGATATCAAGCACAACATACCGGGCATAAGCTTTCAGGAGGAGAGGGAAATTCCGAAGTTTTTGGAAAATCTTTCAAAAAGGGCTGAAGTTCATGTTGTTCCCGGAAATCATGACGGAAACATACAGAGGTTATCTCCCAGAGGCACAAAGGTTCATCCAAGGTCAGGCTTCCGTATGGGGGATTTTTATTTCAACCACGGCCATACCTGGCCGGGGAAGGATTTTCCAGATTCAAAAGTTCTGGTGGTGGCACATTCACATCCTGCTGTAGAGTTTAAAGATTCTCTGGGCTACAGGCACGTGGAGCCATGCTGGCTAAAAAGCAAATTGAATAGAAAGAAGATTGAAGAAAAGTACAGGAACAAAGCTCATGCAAAAGAGGCAATTGTTATGCCGGCTTTCAATCCCTTGATTTCAGGAATGCCTGTGAACAGAAAACCGGAAAAATCTTTTATAGGTCCGCTGATGCGCTCAGGAATAATCAACCTAAAAAATTCGGATGTTTACCTCCTTGACGGCACACACTTGGGAAAAGTTAAAAACTTAAAAAATTAAAAAAGGTTGCTACACAAGGGACTGTTTAGGCTGAACCATTGCTGGCGTTATAAAAAGCTTTTTATCTTTCAAATTTCCTTTGCTTTTTCTCCGGTTTTCTTTTCAATCAATCTTAAAATTTCTTTGAATGCGCTGTTTATGCTCTTAGGGTTTTTTCCGTTCGCTGATGCAGCTACATCATGCCCCCCTGCTGAGCCATCTATTATTTTTTCTATTCCAGAAAAAACCTCAGCGAGATTAAATTTTTCGGACAAACGGTTTCTCATTCTGCCTGAGATTCTTATTGAGTCTTTTCTTGGGGCGGCCACAATTGCAATGTCTGCACCAATCCTTAAAAGGTTTCTGGCCACCGATGCCTCAAAAGAGCCCACAGAGGTAAACGATAATAAAATGTTGCCTATGCGATATGATTTTATTCTTTTCAATGCCTTGAGATTTGCTATCCTTTCGGATGAGTCTATTTCAGTCCACAAAAGATTTAAGATATCGCTGTAGCTCCTGTCAGATACCTTAAGAAGTTCTACTAGGAGTTCAAATGTTTTTACATCAGCGTTCCTCAAGTGGGCTGTGTCATAGATTATGCCGGATGCAAGAAGAAAAGCAGTTCTTGGCGTCAGCTCAATCTCCATTTCTTTTGACAATTGGTATATGATTTCAGAGCAGGACTTAGCTTCAGGGTTCACATAAGATTCTGAGTTTTTAACAAGTGCTCCCGGAATGTGGTGGTCTATGACTATAAGATTTTTACTTTCTGGTATTTTTATTGGCTTTAATTGCTCTGGCGCCGAGGTATCTACAACTATAATATTTTTGTATTCAGTTACGTCAGGGTCTATTTTTACGTCAACATCTAAAAATTTTCTTGCAACCTCGCTGACACTCTCTGGAATCCCGACATCAACTTTTTTTCCTTTGTTTTCCAACATTTCCTTTAAGACAAGGGAAGAAGCAATAGCGTCAACATCTGCATTGTGGTGAGTAAGAATAATAAAATGGTCCAGCTCTCCTAGTTTGCTTGTTAAAGATTTTAAATTCATGTTGTTAATTTAAAAAAGGAGAAATAAAAAGATTGGTTTATTCTGCCATTTTTTCGTTGCTTCCATTGTTCATTATTTTCTGCAAATTCTCCTGATTCTTGATTGCATTGTCTCTTATTTTCTTTTCACTGTTTTCTATCATTTTTATTCTGCTGTTTATTTCATCTCTTTTGTCTTCAAGCTCCTTTTTCAGGTCTCCTTTGGATTTTTTTACAAGTATTGGACCAACAACTTTGAAAACCTCTTCGTCTTCCTTTGTTTTTTCCAATTCACTCAAAGCACTTTCTATTTCCATTTTTTGGTATGTAAGACTTTGTTTTTGCAATGAAATATTCTGTAATTGCTGTTGCTGCTGCTGTAGCTGTGCAACAAGCATCTGTGCCTCTGGAGAAATTCTTTCTGTCAAAAAATCACCTCGCTTTTACTTTCCTTTCAATTCCTGTCTGTTTCTTTAAAAGTATTCTGTACCCACAGTAAGGACATCTCACTCTTTTCTTCAATTCTTCCAATGACACATCTTTACCACAGTTTAAACATTTATACATAAAATCACTTAGTGTCTTTTATTATATTTATACTTAAGCAATTTTCACCTTTGATGGCGGTCTGTATGCTCCACCTGCTATTTTTTTGCCACAGTTTTTGCATACCCATATTCCAAAGGCATTCCTTTTCAGGCTGTTCTTGTGACAGGAAGGGCATTCATACGTTTTTTTCTTGTACATCTCTTCAAGCTTGTTTATTCTTAATCTGATTTTCCTTCCATACCTTGAGCCAAATCTTCCTGCACTTCCTACCTTCTTTTTCCTTCCCATAAAATCACTCTGCAAAATATTTCTTTCTTATATCACTACCTATCTCTTTTGATATTTTTATAGCTTCTTGAATTTCTTCAGGTGTAAATCCGCCAACCCCGCTTTTTTGAATTGCGCAGATGGCATCGTCTATTGTTGTTATCGTTATCTTTCCTTCTGTGGCGTCTTCTTCTTCAAAGTTCGGGTCTATCAATAATTTGCCTGCTATCTTATTTATAGTGCATGATATAGGTATTTTGCTTATTTCTAATTTTCCTGTGTACTCTTCCCTGTTTACGGTGCCGTCTTCTTCTATTTTAGGTATTTTTGTGTCTAACAGTGCTGCTATTGCGCCAATGCTTGATGCGTCCATAAGGTTTCCGTTGTCGCTTATGACATGTATGTCAATACAAACCATCCAGACCTTCTCACCTTCTTTTATGCATAATTTTTTCATATTAATGCATTTTGATTCTCTGACACCCCTATCCACAACTCTTGCGAGCTCTATGGAATATTCGTCAGGCGGGCCTGTTTCAAATTCAGGCGATGCTATTGGAACAAGCTCAGCATTAACCATCAGTATACCCTCATCAAGAGAGTCTGGATAAGGTTCTCCAACTTCCATCTTGACGCCAACCAATACCTGTGTGTTTCCAAGTGTCACCAGGGCAGAGCCCTCTGCATTTTTTGCATATCCCCTCTTTATGTCCAGCTTCCTAAACTCCTTAAACCCTCTTCCGTCTGTTCTTTTGCCATCTAATATAAGATTTTTTATGTAGCTCTTATCTATTTCAGTGATCATGCTTCCACCTCTTTTTTTTCAACTTTTTCAAAACTTCCATATTTCTCCTTCAGTGCTTCCACCTGCTTCTCATATATTTTTTTAGAGCCTTCTATTGCCATGTCAATGGCTTTTTTCAGTTCTTCCTCTGTTATTATTCCATCCATTTGAAGCAGATATATCTTGTTTTCATGCGGTATGTATGCTATTGGAAGGTCAACCTCCCCTTCCGTATCTTCCTTTCCTGCTACGTCAAGTATTAATTTTCCTTCTACCTTTCCCGCGGCGCAGGAAGCAATCAAGTCTCTCATTGGTATTCCTGCATCTGCAAGCGCCAATGATGCTGCATTGAGTCCGACACATCTGGTGCTGGCGTCTGCTTCCAATATCTCTATATAAACTTCTATACCTGATTTTGGAAATTCCTCCAAAAATATCACGGACGAGAGGGCTTCTTTTATAACTTTGCTAATTTCTATGGACCTTCTCTTTGGGCCAGGCCTTATTCTTTCTTTTGTCGAGAAAGGAGCCATGTTATACCTGCATTTTACAAATGCTTTTATAGGGTCGTTCAAGTGCTTTGGATGGAGTTCTCTTGGCCCGTATACTGCTGCTATGGCAGAAGTGTTGCCAAGCCTGAAATATGCCGAGCCAGTGGCTCTCTTGATTATACCAACTTTAGCTTCCATTTCTCTAAGCTCATTAAGTTTTCTGCCGTCTATTCTGGTATCGTTTTTTATCAATTCACTCATTATTATCACCTTTTAGTTCTTTATCAAGCATTTCTGCTATTCTATCAGTTAATCCCTCTTTATGGCTTTCGTTTTCTATGGTAAGTATGGCTTTTGTTGCAAGTGACTCTTTGCCTCCATTGAGCCATACGAGCCCATTCTGCCCAACTATAATATGTGACCCTGTCTTGTTTTTTATCATTTCTATCATACTCCCTGACTTTCCTATAACCCTTGGAACCTTTGCTGGGTTTATCCTTATTATGTTTCCATCATGAAGTTTTCTGCACATGCTGTCTTTCATTGTTAGTTGGACATCTTTTTTCTTTGTAACCTTTTGAATTTTTGCATATATAACATCTCCAACATCAAAGTATTCCGTTATGTCCTTTTTTGACAAGTCAACAAATTCCTCAACACCTTCAGACAGGGATAGAAATCCCATATATGGAGAGTTTATGTCAACGAACCAGGATGTTATCTGGACGTCCTTTACTTCTCCAATAATTCTGTCGTTTGGCACCGGTATATACACTCCAGCGAGTGGAATTACGCTTACAAGATGATTTTTAAATTTTACCAGTCCCAATATTTTGCTTCTAACTTCTCCATTCTCTTTATGTGCTCCTTTACCAGGCAAAAATTCTATGCCTGTGGCAAGCACTTCGCCAGGAACAACTACTTTTTTCTCTTCTACAAGCGGTTTGCTTTCTATTTTATCTTCCATCTTAACACCTCTCTTATAATTTAAAACATAATTATTTATCCTTTATTATTTTGGTTTCACATTCTCCTTTTGTCAGAGAATTTAATAAATTGTAAAATTCTCCCTGCATTCCTCCGGGAATTTCTATTATGCACGACCACGAGCCGTCATTTCTCCATTCTTCTTTTTTAATATGTCCGAATTCTTTTACTTTTCCATAAGCTTTCCCTGCATATGAAGCTGGTATTCTGACAGCAATCTGCATAGTCTCCATGCTTATAGGTATTATTGGCCTTAAAGCATCTACAACCCTTTCAATTTGTGATTCTGCTGATTCCATTTCGTTTATGTTGACGCGGGCTTCATTCATTGCATTTAAAATCCTCTGCGGCGGATGGGGCGTTTTTGTTTGCGGGTCCATTGCCCTTCTTGATATCATGTCTGCTATTTTCTTTGTTTTATCTTCTTTCATCTTTCTTCTTTGTTCTGTTGTCAGTTGGACGTCTCCATGCCTTATTATTTTGTATGCTATCTCTTTAAAGTCTGATGTTCCAAAAGCCTTGTTTATATCATCCTCGGTGCATCTTTCCCCCTTTGCTGAATCTTCAAATACACCTTCAATTACCACAAGTTCCTCTATTGGAACGTCTTTTCCTCTTTTAACATCAAGAGCTTTGTATGGGTCCACCAGAATCTCAAACTTTTTTCCATGAGATGTTAATCTAGCTATGACCGCGTCTTCTGTAGAAATGGACATATTAAGATCGCCGTTACCAAATTTAAGATTTTTTCAAAAGATTTAGCTTTTCTTTACCTTTGTACTTTTTGAATCCATTTTTATCTATTATTGCAAGTTCTATGCTTTCATTGCCTGTTTTTTCAGATTTTTTCAGGGCCTTTAATGCAAGGGAGATTGCCTTATCCTTTTCCATGTTTTCTTTCCATTCCCCCTCCAAAACTTTTCTTGCTGCCTCGACACCTCTCCCGATTGCTTGCGCCTTCCATTCAAACATTGAACCGCCGGGATCTGTCTCAAACAGAAATGGATTTTTATCCACACCTGCTATCAAGAAAGATACACCCATAGGCCTTAGCCCTGCATACTGTGTATGCATTTGCTTTAAGTCTGAAATGTATTTTGTCAGGCTTATGGTGTCTATTGGTTCTTCATATGTTATTCTATGTATCTGTGCCTTTACCCTTGCTTTGTCTACAAGAACCCTTGCATCACCAAGCAATCCGGACGATACAATTCCTATATGTTCGTCTATCTGCTGTATTTTTTCGTTCTGAAAATTAACTGCTGATAATTTGTCATTATGCTTTGCTGCAATTATTACTATGCCATTCTTGAAAACGACAGCAACAGATGTTGAGCCTCTTTTAACAGCTTCTCTTGCATATTCAACCTGAAATAGCCTTCCATCAGGCGAGAACGTTACAATTGCTCTGTCATAGCCTAGTTTACCCATATCTGGCATAACTTCCATTTACTTCACCTACTTAACCTTTTTAGGACTTTTACATTTAAAAAGGTTTCTATCTCATTAATTGGCCAGTGATTTTTTCAACTATTTTATTAAATTCTTCCGATGGTTTGTTATTCTCTGATACAAATGGCTTGCCGTTGTTTGATGATTCTGTAATTGTTTTGTCAAGCTCTATTCTTCCAAGAAAGTTTATGCCATTATCTTTTGCAAATTTCTCAATTTTTCCAGAGCCAAAAATTTCTCCGGACATGTTTTCTACCAATCCTATTACTGGAATTCCAAACTTCTTTGATACTTCTATCGCCTTTTCAGAGTCTATCATTGAAACTTCCTGCGGTGTTGATACAACCACTGAAAATGAGTTTTCTTTCAGCAATTGCATCACAGTTATTGTTTCATCTCCTGTCCCTGGTGGCAGGTCAACAATCAGAAAGTCAAGTTCTGGCCACTTAACGTCACTTATGAATTGTCCCAGGAGCTTGGTTTTTAGCGGTCCTCTCCATATTATTGGCTGGTTTGATTCTTCTGTAAGAAATCCAACTGACATTACATACAAATTTTTAGTTTTTATCGGCAGTATCTTATCCTCTGCTGCCGCTGGCTTTTCATTTTCAATCCCCAGCATCTTTGGAACGTTTGGCCCATGTATATCCGCATCTAAAATCCCCACCTCATAGTCTTTCATGAGCGCATAAGCAAGATTGACAGCGACAGTTGTTTTGCCGACTCCTCCCTTGTTGCTCATAACTAAAATGTTTTTTCTCATAATAATCATCTAAAAAAATAAAGAAAGAGGGATATGACATCCCCACAAAACAGGTTTATTTTGCTAATTGAATGTCTATAGTTGAGACATTTATCTTGTCTCCGCTTTCCGTTGTTATTTCGTCAGTTCCAATGTCTATTGATTTTATTTTTGAGCCTTCAGCAAATCTTTTTCTTGTAATTTCTGCTACGTCCACTGCTTTTGATATTGATTTTCCTCTTGCTTTTATGTGTATTTCATTCATTCCATTGTTTAGCTGTGTTACACATGCGAGGACGTAGGACATTGTTGGCTTTTTTCCAACAAATACCATATTTTCTGCTGCTTTTTCTTTTTTCTTTTCTTCTGCCATTTTTTGCACCTCCTTTTTTTCTTGAGTACAAAAAACCTGAAATTTTAATTTCAGTGATTTTTGCACCCTCCGTTTTTTGTTTTTCTTTTATCCTAGGATTCTAGGAGCATTACTGTATTAAAATCGCCTTGATAAATATTTAAAGATTACTTTGATTCGAGCCCTAAACAGCACATTGTTTTTGCTGTTTTCAGTTTTTCAATATCGTCGGCAGGATCCCAGGTCCATCCCTTTGTGCAGTTTATTGCATCTACAAGTTTGCTGGTTACATCGCTTGCCGTTGCATCCTTCTCACATCCCCCGTTCGAAGCAAAGCTCTGGCATGCTGCACTCAGCTGTGAGCGGCATTTAACACTGTTCGCCGGGGTTGAAAATGAGCCTGTAAAAAAAGCGACAATTCCCAAAAGAACAATCAAAGCCATAGCTAATATAACTATGGTATTTATTGGTATTGACATTCCCTTTCTCATAATTTAACCTCCTAAGTTGTGGTGGTTGTAGTCGAGCGGCAGCATGTTGTTTTATAATCCGTTATCCCAAGATTTTGTCCTGCTTCACTCATTCCTGTAGGTATTGGTACATTTTTTCCCTCGTCGCAGCCTCCTGATGCAATGTATTTGCTGCATTCAGCATTCCATATTGACTGCCATTTCATTGTGTCTCCACCGGGGTTCACTGAACCCATGAACATGACGAGCAGTGCCAGAAGCACAATCAAACCAACAACTAACACAATTATCACATTTATCGACAATGATATTCCTTTCATTTGAATTACCTTATTATAAAGTGATTTTTCCTTTAATCCATGCTATTCTATAGTCATGATCACACCCATTGTCATCGTCAAAACATATGGCTATTTTTCTAATTTTGCTACTACCACTTGAAAAGACATCAGATGGGAACCAATTTTCAAAATCATTCTCCGTATAGGTTTTTGTAGCAGTATCTCCATCCTGATTTATATTATTAACGGCTAAAGTCCAAGCCGGATCATATGTTGCATCACAATCATATTCATTGTCATAACAAACATACATATCTAAATCGTCGTGGCAACCATTATTTTCAACATTATACCTAAAGGACAATTGATTAACTTTAACAGCTCTTCCATATCTATTCTTGAAATCCAATACTGCACACTGTCCGACATCATTATGTGTATTTCCAAGGACATCATCATCATCATAGGTTTTATAACCAGTGGTGATTTTACAATTACCTTCATCGCTATGGTCTAAGCAGAGTGGCTTATTATTACCTTTATATGTATCTCCACTATCACTTCCCCAATCTGTTGGGTCACTATCACAACTTGTTTGTATATCATTATCCTTAACACAACACCATGGATTTGAATTAGTACAATCATCTTCTGATGGTTCTATATTACAGAATTCTTTTGTAAGTAATGTTCCATACATATCATTGGCACAAAAATCAACTTCTATACCGCTTTCACAAGTTCCAATACCACCTTCTAAAGGTGCACATAAATCTGCTTCGATAATATTCGAATGTGCACATAAGCCACTTTTGCAAGTAATACCAGGATTAAGATATTCCGCTACTGTTGGATTTCCACATGGCTGGCAATCATCTATTTTAGGTTTACATTTAAATTGATAGTTACAATATTCGTCAGTATCACATTCACTTGAGCTTGCACATTCATGACAAGAATCTCTTTCAGATGGTTTACCATCTTCAGTTCCACAGTCATTTAAGTCAGTACAAGTTCTCGTCTTCATACCATCAATACAATTACTCCAATCACTGCAACTCCAATCTGGTGTACACCCATTTCCACCACAATCCAGCGGACTTGTGCACGAATCACCTATTTCTCCACCCTTGTCGTCACATTCGGCTTTTGATATACAAAAAGTGCCAGTATTGTCATAACAACAATATGTTTCCTCTGCTTCCAAACTCTCATTTGTTGTGAATTTAACCCAGGCGATTTTATGGTCTCTACTTTTATGCTCTGGACAGATATCTATCATGTCCACTTTTTTATCTACAAAGATATGGTTCATGACATTGTATCCTTCAACATTTTCTTCGATGACATGCCACCCATCTCCATTGTTGCCACAGCTGCCATCATAACATCCAAAAACATAAAGTTTGTCGTGTCCTCCATCAGAGCCAGATCTGAACCACAAATCCTTAACATAAACGGAATTCCCATAATAATTTTTGAAGTTCAACCTTAGGCATTGACCAGTTTGAACGCCATCTCTTGTGCAGTAATTAGAACCCAGTCGATCAAGGCACATAACTTTATTATTGTCCATATTATATGGATTGTCATATCCTTGAGGTTCATCGCAATTATCTTGTATGTTGTTATTGCTTGTGCAACCACCAACAGATACACCACAATCCTCTTTTTCTATTAGACTCTTTCCAGAAATTTTCTCGGAATTGGCACAATATTCGGTGAAATTGTTTTCTATGGGGGTTTGACAATCATCTAGAGGGCAGCATGCTTTTAGATTTGTATTCCACTCATAGTTCTCTGGGCAACAATAATAATATGTGAAATTAAATTCATAATTTCCATGCTTATATCCACCCCTTTCATATGGTGTCATAGCACTACCTATAATTTTTCCTGTTCTACATTTTGCTACTTCGTCGCAGTCTATAAGCATACAAGTATGTATGGATTGAAAGAAACCATCCAGGGTAATTTCATCACCATCATGATAGGAAATACCTATGTCTTTTGAATAATAATAATTAAACCATCCAGAATCTTCATCAACACCAATACAGTGGCCATCATTATCAGAGTAGTATTCATAGTCATTCGGTGTTTTATTTATTTTAAATTCAAAAAAACCTCTATTGGGTCTATTATAACCTCCTTTTAAAGCATCTTCAACTTTTTCATATCTTTCCAATTTTGTTATTAAACATGTTCCAATTCCGCCTGGAACGTCGCATCTCCAATCTGTAATAATAGTGTTCCGAGATAATTCTTGATCCAAAATCCCTTTCCTTACCACAAATGTCATTTCATCGGAATATTCTCCAGAGGAGCACAGTGTGTCTATATCTACGTTGTTGTTTTCTTCATTTTCGTTGAATAAGTCCCAAGTTTGTTCGATTAAATCATCCACGGAGTGGACTGGCTTTGCCTTGCTTACCATTCCAAGACCGACGCCGAGTACAACAAGAGCAAGAATAATAGTTATAATAACAGTTATTGACGAGCTTATACCGCTCTTTGAAACATTAACAGACATAATCTCACTATATTTTTTAATTTTCATTATTTTTAAAGATTATTTATTACATGCACATTGTTTGATTCCTTCGACAACAAAGGAATCACAATAGTCGTTCCCATCTTCATGATAGAAGCATGTATTATCGTAATAGTAAGGCCCGGATAGCATATCAGTTGAACTACAGGATGCAGATGGATGCCAGTGTTTGCATGTACTGCAGTCATCCGGGTCGTTTACCCAGTCGCAACTTCCCTGATAAGCACCACCTTTATCGGAGCAAACATCAGAACATCTATCACCTACATCTCCTTCATACCAGCAATATCCTGCATTCATCCATCCTTGGCATGTTATACACTCTCCGTTAAAGCATCTATGGTCGTATTCATCACATCCCGGAGGTCCGTCTCCCCAAGAAGAGTCAGGTTGCTCTGTACAAGGGTCTGGTATCCAGTATTCTATATATGGTCTGCAGTCAGATGCTCCGGATGGATTTGAACCATCACAGTTTGATAAATCAGATAATCCCTCATAACAGGCAATTTTATATAGTCCTGCTGTTTTTCCATTTCTATCATTTCCCCACCATCTTATGAAAAGGTCATCATCTCCATTATTGGTAGATTCTTTTAGCATGTCAGTTATGTCAATACATTTCCATCCGTACCCTTTTGTTATGTCACCACGTTTCCAGGACGTGTCAGGCGAAGATACATAAGGAGCGTTATCACATACAGAATCGCTTATTTTTTCAATATAATTTTCAACAGGGTCTGCATAGTAATTATATCTATAGGCACATACTCTCGCATATTCAAGATTTCCAGATATTGATGATATATCAAAGGTCATCTCAGCTTCTCTGTCTTTGTTGCTTTCATCGTCTATAAAGACACAGAAGTTGTAAGGTGAACAACTTTTTGAGGTAGTATATTCGCTAAAAAGAGAGCTTGTCGATATATACTTAGACTCCCATGATGGAGTTTGACACTCGCCGTTTTCACAGCTATATGAGCATTCTTCTTCATCATAGCAGATACATGTTCCACCTACGTCGCAGTCTGATTGTGTTCCTGTGTTTTCACAGTTGTAAAATCTTGTATTGTCAGTGCAGTAAGGAAAGCCATCGCACGGAGTTATTGTGTAGACATACTTGCATTCGGCATGGTCATACCCTTCGCACAGTTCTCCGCTTCCAGTTCCGCATAATTTTTCTTCTTCAATTTCTTCTTCAAATGTGGTTTTTCCTTGTGTGGCAAATATTAAAGACAATTTTTTTAATCCCCCAGAAGTTGGAATTCTTCTTGAATTATCATTGTCGTAAAATTTGACTTTTAGTGTATAGCTGACTTCCCAGTTTGGCTCTGTTTTTTTGGTAAGTGTTATGTCGCCAAGCAAGGATATATCAAGTTTAATATTACCTGTATATTTTTCTTTAAGTTTGTTCAAGGCATTTTCAATACCATTTTTAATTTTTGTCTTGTCTGGCTCCTTAGTTCCATTTATCTCATCAAAAATATAATCATTAATGTCGCTCCCAGTAACGAGAGTTTTGGCTTTGTCATACAAAAGAAAATATCTAAGCGGCAAATCAGTCTTTATTTTTTCATTTCCTTCTATGGTTTGGTTAAGGAAGGAATTTTTTAAGTATAAATTTGCGTCGTACTGAATGGTTATTTTTGAATTGGTGCGGTGCATTTCTATGGATGGGTAGGGATTATCAATCATGCGTCTGTTCACTTCTACATCAAGGTCGTTGACAAAGTTACCGAACGAATCTCTGTAGGTATCATTTATTTTGTCTTCAAGCTCGCTTGCAACCAGATTCTTCCTGGGATAATTATTTTTTTTCCAGCAGACATATCCTCCGCATTTCCCCCAAGAGGTTTCATACAATCCCCCATTCTGTCCGTTTTCGTATGCTGAGCTTTCGCCAGCAAGCCACAATGAATTTCTCAGAAATTGCTTCTCTCCGTCGTAGTGTGCTTGTGATTCTATCAATTCTTTTTCTTCAAACATTATTGAGTACCCCGTACTCTTCGCCATTTTTATTGTTCCGTATGAGATTACTCCACCTACAATAACTGCACCTATTGCGATTATCGCTATGATTACAAGTCCTGCTATCCCTTTCATTTGTAGAACCTCAGCTGAATTTTTTCATATCCGTTTGAAGTCGCTATCTTTCTAAAGGCGGTATTGTGTTCTTCGTCCAAATCAATGTTATTTGGGTTAAATGTCTGGTCGCCAATAATCAGTACGGCTTTATATTTTTCAAACATATCTTTGAACTTATTCCCAATGACAGTCCTTAGGTTATCATCTTTTGTGATTAGATATTCACTTATTAAGTTTCTCATATTGGTGTGATAGTCATCAACTTTCATTTCCAAAAAACTATTGAATACAAGTTCAGGTATAGCAGGGTCTGATATTTCTTCGGTTATCTGGCTTTTGAATTCTAACATATGATAACTATTGAGCAGTGTTAATACCATTGCTGCAAATATGATTCCCAATGAAATCATTGCAACCAAAAAGCATGTAACAAATCCTTTTCTCATAAATTCACCATTATTATCCAAACACAACTTTTGCCCCCTCTGCTGGAGGGTTGTAGTAAGTCCTTAAAGTCAGAGTTGCTATTTCGTCTCCACTGGAAGACCTTACCAATACCGGTATTGTTGTCCTTATTCCCGGCTTTTTCCCAAACAGCCAGGCAAACGGTAGGATTAAAGATTGCATGGGCTCTTTCTCACCAAGATCATACTTGAAGTTCCAGCTGTTGGAAGAAGATTTTATGTTCATGTCAAAATCAACTGTATACATTTTTGCACATTCTATATCTCCATTATCCAAGAGAGTTTTATTCAATATTCCCATTTCACCTGTGCTGAAGCAGTCCTTTGATGTCAAGATTCTGTTCAACACTGCCATATGAATTAAATGCTGGGTTACATCCTCTGCACCCCTTTCTTCCTGCTTGGCAATTCCAGCCATAAATCCAATTGAAAAAACTATTGCAAAAACCAGCAAGACGAATGCAAAAAGGCACACGATTGTGTTTATTCCAAATCCCTTGTTTGAGATTCTTATTCTTTCCAGACGGATATAACATCACCCTCCTTGTCTATATGAATTATTGTTTTTCCATGGTTGCATTCTATGTTTGAAGGGGCATGAATTTCAGTGTTGTTGAAGAGATACATCCTGTATTTTGTTTTCATCATTGCATCAGTTTCCACTAATCTTCTCACAGCATCAAAGTTTATGTTGCAGGAGAGAGCGTTTATCTCAAATTCCGTGGTTTGGTTCTGCGGACTTGAAGAAATAATGTTTATTACACTTGCAATCCTCTGTGTTATTGGAGTCGCCTTTATGAATCCTATTTCCTCGTTTCCCAAGCCAACCATCGTAGAGTAAGCCAGAAAACCCATGAATGCAATTATTAATGTGATAAAAAGCATCATCATAAAGTTCATCATGCTTCCTTTCGTTTTTACCACCCCGGGTGGCCAGAGGGGCATTTCCAACCATCGCTCTGATGTCCCGGCCAAGTATAGGAGGCGTCTAAAAATGATGAATCTGGATTCCAGCAAAAGTTAAATTCCGATTTAAATCCATCTTCTTCACCCAATTTTCTAAATCTGCATATTTTTATTTTTCCATCCTTGTAGTAGACCTTAACCTCTGCTCCACATGGACTCAGAAGCCAGAAAGGTTCCAGTTTATTTAATATTTCCTTTTCCAATGGTATTTTGTCATTGTTGCTCATCACTACCATTCCATAACAGATGCCATCGGGACACTTGTCATTGAGGACATGCATCACGCCTTTAATCAAGTCTTCCCCTTTATCAATAGGTACTATATCACCTTTTTTGTGATTGGTGCCACTATAGTAGATTAGCCATTTGGGATCATACCACGTACCTTCTGGAAGCAAAGTGTTTTTAACTGCCTGTGGCATTGATATGTTCACGAATTCTTTGCAGTCTTCTTCTGGATCATCACTTTCCTCTGCACACTGGTAAACACTTCTTATGGCGTTTCCAAGGTCTACGGCACTTCCAGTTGTTCCCGCACCTTCCGAGAGAAGTCTGCTTGCTCCGGCAGAATTCCATATAACCACGAGTAAAATCAATCCTACAGCTACAGACAAGAATATCGTTAACCATGTGGTGATTCCCTTTCTCATAAAATCACTATATTTTTATAGTATTTACAATATCTTCTATTTTTGGCTTGAATCCAACAAGGATTATCAAAAGTATTACCGAGAGAACCATTAAGAAGACAATTACTGTCCATAAAAGTCCAGATGTCTTTTCCCATGTCAAAAAACCCATTATCCACCGCCTTGAAAGACCTTGCCCATCCCGCCAATAAGGTCAAAAGTTTTTTCATTTATTTTTCCATAAAGGAAAAGGACGAGGAGAGTTACAGCTATGAATATTATGATTACAAGCACTGCGGCAAGAATGCCGCTCATACCTTTCCTCATTGATTCACCCTTCCCATTACATTGTCAAATACTTTTTCCAGACTGTCCAGACCAAAAGTTTTTCCCTTGTCAATTATAAGAAAAGCTATGCCTAACAGGACAAGAATTATAATAAAAGCTATTAAAAACCATATAATTTGTGATACACCTTTTTTCTTTAGCATCCACAAGGACCTCCCGGCAACAGCCATGTTCTCAAAGGGCCTGCGATTTTGAAGTTGCAATAAATCCAGCATCCAATGTTTTTAAGTGATAAACCATAGCCTTCAACTCCATTATAAACTGAAATGGCAAACATGAGTGCAATTAAGAATATTATTAGTGCGAGTATTATTTCCAACGTTTTTTTGTCCATGTTTAGAATTTTCTTTTTATAAAATATAAAACCTACGGAAGGGCGAGGCTGTATGTTTTTCCAAGTGCATTGCTTACATAAGGCGCTATGAGTGTCAAGGAAATTGCAGCCACTACCAAGAAAACAATTAAAATTATGATGATTTTTAAGCTGGTTTCATTCATTTAATCACAACCAATTCCCAAGAAAGTTATAGAACATTCCAACAACAGCAATGAGTATCAACAAACCAATTGCTATTGCTATCACAACTTCCTTTAAACCATAACCAATTAACCCTTTAGCCAATTCCACCGCCTACAAGCAAGGTTTCTATCATAGGTCCAAACATGCTGTACGTCACAAACAAGCTCAATGTATATATTATCAACCCAATTAATAAAGTCCATCCTGCAACATCCCTTTCACCTATTTTATCACCAGGCCCGTTTTCTATGCCGTTTGTAAGCATTGATAAAAGATAGCAAACCTCAATAGTGTAAATGCCTACAACCAGCTGGAATATTCCAAGGGGCATCATACTCTCGACGCCACCCCATCCTCCTATGAGTGTCTGGCTGAATCCAGGAACGTTGGCTGTCTGAAGGTTTGCCATGCTTGCTCCAAGTTCCTTGAATATCATCATCATTATGGCTGCCATTGTGATGGTAACTCCTGATATCAGGGGTGCCAGAAACATGCCCAGAAATTTCATGCTTGATGTTGTCTCCCCAAGCATCTCCTTCAAATCTTCATCTATCTGGTGTATCTCCTTCAAGTAGCGTGATATTGACATTGCACTCAATGCAGCATTCTTGATTCCCTTTTTCGTTGCTTCAAATATTATTCTCATTACATTTACTATAATCTTTGATGGGTAGTCCCAGATTGCGCCAAACTTTTTGTCAAACAGGGCAGCTTCTAGGGCAAGCCCGCCATTTTTCATGTTTCTTAAGGCCTTTTTAAAGAGTTCAGATATTGTTAGGTCAGATGTTTTCTTTACGGTCTCTTCCATAGCTTTTTCCATCGGGCTTCCAAGTGCCATTCTGCTGCCAAACTGGAAAAGTGCCTCTGAAAATTCATCCTGGAGCTTTCTGACCTGATTTCTGATTTTTGTCTTCATCCCACTGTCAATTATAAATACAGATGATATTCCAAGTCCTATTCCCCAAACTATCAGCAATGAATAGGCGAGCGAGGAAAAACTTATTTCTGATGAAGTTTGAACAACAAGAAATATGCCTGGTATAATTAATACTAAAGATATGAAGAGGCCTATCGGCCATAATGGTATGGTTTTTTCCGAACCACCTATATTTATTTTAATTTTTCCAACAGGGCTGTACTTTGGATGCATTGATATATCGGGGGAGTAATAGCTTGTTGGCCTGTATGCCAATACCCTTTTTATTATGACAAATATGAGTGCCGGTAAAACTATATCATAAACAGCTGTCAGCAACACAGGATTTACAGCTTCACTGAGCATTAGCATAACAATTGGCATCATAACCAAGAGAAGTATGGGAAGCATTATCCCTATTGCGTATATTATCATTACAGGCATTCTCAATGACTGGGAATAGTGTTTCATTTTTTCCTTTGTTCCTTCAAGTATTCTGTTCACGGCCTCATCCAGCATTGCGTGCCTTCTTGTTTCCGGCTGTTCCATGCTTGTCCTGATTAAGTGCATCGCTTCAATAAATTCCTGGTTGCCCCCCCATTTTTCTATATAATCTTCCAAAGCATAATAGATGTTCTCATACTTTCTGACTTCAATATCCCACAACAATTTTTTAAAATCATATCCAAGCGGACCACTTAAGTTCTGGGCAGCAAATTTAATTGCCCCTTCCATATTCGGCGATGTTCTCATATAAATTACCATATATATGACGGCGAGAACAATTTCTTGGGATGCGTTAACTCTGAATTCATCTGCAAGGTACATGGGGTATTTGCTTAACCCGTAAATAGATATAATGGATAAAACAAAGAGTGATATAGTCAATGTAAAGTTCATCGTTAGCAATAAAGAGAAAACAGCGATAAGTGCCATTGTTATTCCAGTTAAAACAGCAAGTGAGAACGCGCCAGTTGGGGTTATATTCAGATGCGCAAATTCTATTGCTCTTTGCATATTTTTTTTCATGTCCTTGTCTGGTTCTATTTTCAACGATTCAGAAAATTTGCATAGTTTTTCATAAATGGTTGGCTTTTTCATCAGTTCTTCTTCTTTGAAAGTCCTGTAATCCTTACTGCCGGATTTTATCTCCGTTTCTTCGGGGAGCTTAAGGTCAGGTCTTGATTCCGTTAGAATTCTTTTTAATTCTTCCAGCCTGGCTTTCTTTAAGTCCTTGGGGGGTGCCATGTTAAAGATTATGCGTTTAGATTATAAAAAGTTTAAACACTGAGATTTGGGGCAGTTAGTTTTTTTATTCTTTCTTTAAAGTTTTTATCTTTTTCTATATTTTCCAAAAAAATTCTATAGGGGAGCGATTCATTTGATTTTAATACTCCTTTCATTTCTTTGACACAATATTCTAAGACACTTTTACTTCCAGCGATATAGGCGCACTTTGCTGCTTTTTTCAAATCATCCCCTTTCCCATTATTTAGCAACCTCTTATCTTTCTTCTTTTTATAAGTATCAAGAGATTCTTTGCCTACTTCTATAACATATTCAACCACTTCTTTTTCAGAAGCGTTCATAATGTCTCCAAACTCTTTCTCCAAATCATCCAATATTGACATGAAACAGAAATACTTTTTTGGAGCTATTTAAATGTAACCCCCGAAAAAACTGCAAAAATGCATAATTTAGCACTTAAAATACATCTAGATATCAAAATTTAAAAATCAAAAAATCAGAAAAACGATACCTTTAAATATGACTTAATTCATTTTTTTGCTTTTTTCAGATGTTCTTTCATCCAGTCTTCCCACAGGTCGTATGCCCTGTCTGAGGGAATTGAGCCAACTTCCTTCCTTAGCTCTTCGCATATTAAGTGGAACTTTTCATTGGATGCCACCACGAAGGGCGCTTCCATGAGTTCCTTCCTTCCAGTTTTGAGAGCGTAGTCAACTATAGCCTGTTTTATTTTTCCCCTTAGGTTTATATTTTCCCAAACTGCTGACCAGTTCCCTGACCATTCCCTCACGTTTGATGCTATTTCATTCAGTATCATGCTTTCCCCGTTAAGGAGTGTTGGGGTTGGTTTAAGCTTATCCTCCTTGGAGGAATATTCCATTAGATTCACAAATCCACCCTCCTCTAGCGGATCTTCTTTCCAGTGTTTTCTTACTTCTGTTATTTCTGTTACTCTTCTGAACCTGTGCAAGCCGTCAGCAGATTTCAACATGTTGCAGATTACTACAATATCTGTTGCCTTGAAAGAGGTAATGGGGACGCCAAGGTCGTTTACCACACGGTCAAAAATACCGTAGGCGCTTTCGCCGTGAATTGTTCCTGCGACAGTGTTTGCAAGCGCGCCAATTCGCATTGCCTCGTAAAGAGCACGCGCTTCTGTTGACCTCACCTCACCCAATATCAAACAAGAGTCGCCCAACCTAAGTGCAGTTCTTATTGCTTCTTCCGTGGGCAGTTCCGTCTCCACCTGGGTTATCACTGAACGAGATTTCAGCCTTTCAATGTTGAATCCAAGTTCCCTCATTCTTCTTATAGGTAGCTCCAGAGTGTCCTCAACTGTAACAATCCTGTATTTTTTCATTATCTCAAGCATTGTTGCTGCCAGAAGGGATGTTTTGCCTGATGACCTGGTCCCGCCTATTAAGAATGTCCGGGAGCCGTCAACTATGAAAGACATCAATCCAGCAAAGAGAGTGTTAAAGTATTTTACATCTGGCTGGAGGTAAAGTGGATATGTCCACGGGTCATCCCTATGCCTTCTTATTGAAAAGCCGAATCCGTCTGGGGACAAGCTTCTTGTGACCACGGCTATCCTTGCCCTGCCGCCCGGAACTATAGTTTCTGTATCTAAAACAGGATTTGCCTCGTCCAGAGGTCTTCCTGATATCATTCTGAATCTTGTTACCCAGTATTCTGCATCTTCTTGCGTTGGAATTAAATTAGTTTCGCATTCTTGGTAGTCTTGATGAAATATATGAATAGGCATTTCACCTATCGGAGAATTTATATAGATGTCCTGAATTTTTTTGTCTGCCAGGAGAATTTCAAGTATTCCCAACCCAGCAGTATATCTGGTTAAAATGGACGTCATTTCTTCAATGTCATCTGACGATAATTTCACTCCCATCTGGTCTGCCAGGTCACTTATAAGGTCTCTCCCTATGTTGGAAAAGACTTCCCTCATTTTTTCAGGCTCTGCGAATTCCGTGGCTTTGGGCTTATGCTCAGTCAGGTATCTTCTTGCAGCATCCAGTATCGTATACTTGTCTTCACTTAGCTCAAATTCTGGCGGCAATACATGATAAATATACCTCACAGAGCCAGGTTTTTTATATATCTCAACTTCTATATTCTTGGATATTTTGTACCGGTCTATTATTTCTCCACCTTTGGGTGGCTGTGACATGTATTTGGTGAGCATGAAGTTAGGCCTTGTTGTAGGGTGAAATATTTCCCTGTAAACCCCACGGTCGCCTATCTTGTATTTTGTCAGGAGCGGCTTAGCCTTTTTTATGAGTTCCAGGTTTTCAAGCATTTGTGACAATGGCAACAGGACATTTTCAAGAAAGTTTTCCTGACACTCCTTTGTTTTTCCCCCAACCGATTCTATTTTTATTTTAGTATGCCTTATAAGCCTTTTTATTTTTTCATAAGCGGCAACAGGGTCTGACCTTAGGTCTGTCAGTACAATGTCCTGAAGTTTTGAGAAGTTATCTCCCAGATATTCTATACAACCTCTTTCAACCCTTAATGGGCTTATGAGCTTTTTTGTTTTAATTATTTCGTTTATCGTGGACGCGAGCTGGACGAGCATCCTTGTCTGCTCAAATGGATATTCATATTCCCTGTTCTTTGCAAGAACTATGGTTTCCGCGTTTTTGATTTCCATCAGTTTGTCAATTGTGCGCGCCATGCAGGCGGGATAATCCTCTATACTGGAGCCATATATACATCCAAGGCAGTTTACCTTCATAGTCCTGCCTTTCATCTCATATTCACAAACCATTTTAAATCCCTATTACTTTTTTGGTTTTTGAATATAAAATTATTATATAGTAAAAACAATTTTATTATAGATTAAAATGGCTTACAAGTTCAATTTTGACTTATCAAGAATTTCCAAGTCATTCTTTAGTGACATTGCAAGATTTTCCAGTAAGAGAGACATACATGGAAAGATTGGAAAAATAGCCAGGCATCTTGTCAAGAAGTTCAAGGTTGACAAAATGATTGGGATACCTGTCTCTGATGCTATAACTGTTGTTGAGGATTTAATAGATAATTATGTCAGGAATATCATTCAAAGGGAAGAATTTTTGAAAACAAAGAAAAGGGCGCTTCTCCTTCCCCATTGCTCCCGAAAATATATGGATTCACGGTGCAAGGCTTCCTTTGATGAGGAGACATCTTCCTACCGATGTTCCCACTGCTCTAAGGATTGCCTGATAAATAAAGCTACAAAACTTGGGGAGGAAAGGGGCTATGATGTTTTTGTTTTGCCTGGGGGCTCTTGTATAAGGAAGATAATAAAAAAAGGATATGAGGCATTTGTTGGTGTTGCCTGCCCGGAGGAAATAAAGCTTGCAAATGAACTACTGAATTCGTACAAGGATTCATATAAAATTACAACTCAGGGTGTCCCCTTGATAAAAAACGGGTGTTCTGGCACAACTTTCAATTTGGAAACATTGAAGAGTGTTTTGTAATTAATTTAAACTTTCACAGCATTATTATATTTATGAAGATAAGAAGCGCGACTTTAAAAGATGCAAAGGAAATTTCAAAAATAATAGGCAGGAATCTAGGCAAGGATTACAAACCGTTCAGAATCACAAAAGAACTTGTAGAAGAGAAGATGAGAGATAACAGCAAATTCTTTGTTGCAGTTTTCGATAATAAAATAATAGGAAATATAAGATATTCCATCGTGGATTTGGATTTGGCAGAGTTGAGATGGCTTGTGGTTGATAAACCGTATAGAAATAATGGCATAGGCACAAATTTAACAAAAAGAGCCCTCAATAGTCTTAAAAGAAAAAATATTAGAAAGGTTGTTGCAAGGACTCAAAGCAACAACAAATTTTCCATAAGGATTCTTCTTGAGCTTGGCTTCTACATAGAAGGATATTTCAGAGAGCATTATAGGAAAGGTACCGACATACTGCAGTTTGCTAAATTTTTATAATCCTTAATCTTCAACTCTTGGCGCCAGCACGAAAGACATTGAAACCTTGTCAGGTTTTGTAAATGTTATTTTCAATGGAAAGTCCTTCCCAAGATTCAATGTTGCTATTTCTGAAATTTTTCCAGCCTTCACCATTTTTTTCAGGTATTCCAAGGCGTATCTGCTTCTTGATTCGCTGCCGGATATTTCTATGAGCCCGTTGTCTTTTTCAACAATAGATTCTACACTGCTGGAATCTCCCTCGGTTTTCATCGTGAATATTTTTCCATCAGTCTCAAATACTATGGAATCGCTTATGATGTCGGCATCATTTATTCCCTCTTCTATCACGGATGTTTTTATCTTCATCTTTGTTGGGAACTCCAACTGGTTCACTTCTGGAATTTCCCCCGCCGATATATCCAAAAGTGGCATTGAGAATTTTCTTGTTCCCTCACCCTTCATTTCTATCTTGAGTTTGTTGTCTGCAAGCTCTAAAGTTATTTTGTCCGTGGGTTTGGCTCTCCTTAATATCTGCAGCAAGTTTTC
>Ga0190359_1000175_pt1 | contig 42286 bp, 41 predicted proteins | sample 48721823_MG_FD_161269 | JGI IMG/M metagenome (GOLD analysis project Ga0190359, IMG submission 161269) | Hydrothermal vent microbial mat bacterial communities from Southern Trench, Guaymas Basin, Mexico - 4872-18-2-3_MG | ecosystem: Environmental > Aquatic > Marine > Hydrothermal vents >...
CCATTTATCCAGAATCAGAACTTTCAGAACTTATCAAGAAGCATAATGTAGATTTTGTTGTTTTTGCATACAGCGATGTTCCCCATAAGTATGTTATGGACAGGGGTTCAATTGCAATGGCAGCAGGGGCAAACTATCTCCTTCTTGGTCCACGTGATACAATGATTAAATCATCAAAGCCTGTAATCGCAGTGGGTGCAGTGAGGACAGGTTGTGGTAAGAGCCAGACAACAAGGTTCATTGCAAAGGTACTCAAGGATATGGGTAAGAAGATTGCTGTTATAAGGCATCCAATGCCCTATGGAGACCTTGTTAAGCAGAGGGTTCAGAGGTTTGAGACATTTGAGGACATGGACAGATACGAATGCACAATTGAGGAGAGGGAGGAGTATGAACCTCATATAAGGATGGGTTCCATAGTTTATGCTGGTGTGGATTATGGAGCAATACTTCAGGAGGCAGAAAAAGAGGCAGATGTGATTCTCTGGGATGGTGGGAATAATGACTTTCCATTTTACACACCAGACCTCTTCGTGGTGGTTGCAGACCCACACAGACCCGGTCATGAACTTGATTACCATCCAGGTGAGGTGAACCTGAGGATGGCAGATGTTGTTGTAATAAACAAGATAGACACAGCCGAGATTGAGAACATTGAAAAGGTTCGTGCAAACATAATGGCCACAAATCCAGATGCAATCATTGTGGATGCTGCTTCACCAATCTTTGTCCAGGAGCCAGAGATGATTAAGGGTAAGAGGGTTCTTGTTGTTGAGGACGGACCAACCCTTACACATGGAGAGATGGCTTACGGTGCTGGCTATGTTGCAGCAAGGAGATTTGGAGCAAAGGAGATAGTAGACCCAAGGCCATTTGCAGTGGGTTCCATAATAGAGACATACAGAAAGTATCCGACAACTGGAACAGTGCTTCCTGCAATGGGTTATGGAAAGAAGCAGATGGAGGAACTCCAGGAGACAATTAACAGGTCTGATGCCGAAGTGGTTGTGATTGCTACACCCATAGACCTTGGAAGGATAATAAAGATTAACAAGCCATATGTGAGAACAATCTATGAACTTCAGGTTATTGGTAAACCCTGTTTGAGAGAGATAATAGAGAAGAAGTTCTCATGAAGAAGGCAGTGATTGCCCTTGGGGGGAATGCAATTCTCCCCAAGGGTTCTTCAGGTGATATACATGAACAGTTTGCAAACACAAGGAAGAGTGTTAAGAGCATACTCCACTTCCTGAATCAGGGATACAGGATTGCCATAACACATGGGAATGGTCCGCAGGCAGGGAATGAACTTGTAAGGAATGAATGTGCAAGGGATATTGTGCCTGAACTTCCCCTTGGTGTAATAGTTGCTGCCACAGAGGGATGGATGGGTTATATGATAGAGCAGTCACTCCAGAATGCCCTGATAAAGAACGGGATAAACAGAGAGGTGGTCACAATTCCCACCCAGATTATTGTTGATAAGGATGACCCTGCATGGAACAACCCCACAAAACCCATTGGCAGGTTCATGACTGAAGAAGAGGCAAGGGTTCTTATGGAGAGAGGGATTCCAGTTATTGAGGATGCAGGAAGAGGATGGAGAAGGGTTGTTCCTTCACCTGACCCAAAGGAGATAGTGGAAAAGAATGTGATAAAGGAACTGGTTGAGAGTGGACACATAGTTATTGCTGCTGGTGGTGGTGGAATGCCTGTTTACATTGAAGAAGATGGAACCTTTGAGGGGCTTGATGGTGTGATTGATAAGGACCTTGCTTCTGCTGTCCTTGCAAGGGATATTGAGGCAGACATACTTGTTATTTTAACTGCAGTGCCCTGTGTTTATCTCAATTTTGGAAAGCCAGACCAGAAGCCGCTGAGAGAATTAAAACTTGCTGAGGCAAGGAGGCTGCTTGAGGCAGGTGAATTTCCAAAGGGCTCAATGGGGCCAAAGATTGAAGCTGCTTGCAGGTTCATTGAATACGGAGGCAAAGAGGTTCTTATCACATCCCTTGATACAGTTGATACTGCCCTTGCTGGAAATGAAGGGACAAGGATAACAGAGTGATGGAACCTGTTCTTGTTGTCCACGGTGGAGCCGGGAATAGACCCTACTTTATTGAGGAGAAAAAGGATGGTATATCCAATGCACTTGAGGCAGGATATGTAATACTCAAGTCAGGGGGTAGTGCACTTGACGCAGTTGTTAAGGCAGTTGTTGTGATGGAGGATGACCCACATTTTAATGCAGGTTATGGAAGTGTTTGCGGGATTGACGGACAGATTGAGATGGATGCCTCGGTCATGACATCTGATGGGAGATTTGGTGCAGTTGCTGCCATAAAGAATGTGAAGAATCCTGTTCTTATTGCGAGGAAGGTTATGGAGGAAACTGAACATCACCTGATAGTTGGAGAGAATGCAACAAGGTTTGCACGGGTCATGGGCTTTGGGAGTTTTAATCCCCTTACACCTGAACAGGAGAAAAGATACAGGGAGTATAAATCCCCTTCGTATTACAGTAAGGTTGATGAGTTCAGAAAATTATATGGTCTTGGCACAGTTGGTGCCATTGCCATTGATAAAAATGGGGATATGGCAGTCGCAGCATCCACAGGTGGTCTTTTTATGCACCTTCCTGGAAGGGTGGGAGATACACCCATCATAGGTGCTGGAATTTATGCAAATGCTCTTGGTGCGGTTACATTCACAGGATTTGGTGAAAGGATTATGAAAAATCTACTTGGGAAGGTGGTGGTTGAGATGCTCAAGGATTTTGAACCATATGAAGCAGTAAGAAGACTGATTCAACAGTATGATTTCCCATTTGGTGTGATACTTATTGATAAAAAGGGAAGGACAGCGATTGCACACAGTTCAAGGTATATGGCATGGGGAACCATATCAAGAAAGGGTAAACAGGTAGAGATTGAATGATACTTCTGTTTATCTCCTCCGCAGGTTTATTCTTTAATACCTATCCTATCTCTGGAAACAGGTATAGTGAAGTCTCTTTAAGCCTTGATGCAACATTATGGAATAATTTTAATCCCCAGATTGATGGTGGGGTAATTCTATCGCCCTCTGATGAGTACTCATTAATTTTATCTCCAGTAAAAACCAGATTTCTGTTTTGCTCAAATGTGAAGGGAACAAGGGTATCCATGGGTCCTGGACTTGTTTTTCCTGGAAGGGGACATGGAGAATATAAACTCTATCCAGATAGGATAACTCCACAGGCAATTCTTTCAGTAACAGGTATGATTAAGTCCATAAGATACACAGCTGGGTACAACTATATGTTTCAGGGCTCAGCCAGGTCCTCAGACCTTAATTTTTCACTTTTCTTTGGAGATTCCCTTTCCATTGGATTGAATGGAGACCTGTATGGCCTGATGGCGAATGGAAGATTTTATACCCAGGGGAATCTTGGGGTTGCAGTTTTTTACCCGTTCAGGAAGAGGATGGGGTTCATAGTCGGGGTTGACCTTGCTATTTACAGCCCCATTGATAAGGATGGAATTGATGAAATATTAGAGGATTACTGGAATGGTTCTCACTTTTCAGGTTGGTCTATTGTGGCAGGTGTTGTATTTTCTGCAGGAAGAAAAAGGGTTGAAAATGGGGAAAAAGAAAGGAACGTTTTTCTTGAGGTTACTGATTCATCAGGTAAGTTCATTGATTGTAATATGAGCATACATGGCTATGGCAGTTTGAATCTTAATGGCCAGGAAAAGATAAGTCTCCGTCGTGGGAATTACAACGTGAGCATTTATGCTAAGGGTTATACACCTGTTGATACACTCCTTGTTGTTAATTCTGACATGTTTTTCCATGTAACAATGAAGAAATCAGAGAGGAGAGGAAGGGTAAGGATATATTGTTTGATCTCAGAGACAGGAAATCCAGTGAAGGCAAACGTGGATATTATAAACTCAACCACTATTTCTGCATCCACAGATGAGAATGGTGTCCTGTCCATTTCACTCAAACCAGAAACATACCTGTTCAGGTTTTCATCAGAGGGTTGTATCACTGTTTCAAGGATGTATGATGTGATGGTGGACAGAACCCTGGTGGATACAGTTTACCTTGAGGTGGTCAGGTGAGAAGGGTTTATAAAGAGTTGCTGAAGATAGGGATAACAGTTCTTCTCTTTTATCTCCTCTTTAGAATGGTTCCCATCAGAAAAATCCAGATGTATTTCAGGTCAAGTGACTATAGATACATATTGTGTGCATTTCTCCTTTTTTACCTTTATTATTTTGCCTTTGCATTCAGGTGGTGGTATCTATTGAGGCATGCCTCTGTTGAGCAATCCATCAGTCTTTCTTATCAGCACATTCTTATAAGTTTCTTTATGAACAATTTCCTTCCCAGTGCTGTTGGTCAGGATGCAGTAAGATCTGCATATGCTGGGGGTAAGGACAGGTTCTCCCACTGCCTTGGTGTTGCACTCATTGATAGATTGACAGGGTTTATAGGAATGCTTGTTCTTGGTATTTTTGCACTGCTCAGCAGTGTTCAGAGGATAAAAATTCTTTCCCTTGTTTATACAATTCTTGTCCTGATTCTTATTCTCCTCTATGTTTTGCTCACATTAAAGGGGAGGTTCGTATGGTTAAAGAAAAAACTTCTTGGGATAAGGTTTCTAAATATAGGGAATGAGGTAAAGGCTCTTTACGATGGGTTCAGTGGTTACAGGGAGAAGTCCGGTGTTTTAATAAATGCAGTTTTGATTTCAGCAGTTGTTCAGGGTTTTATCACTCTAATAAACTGGGTTATTGCAAAGGGTATGGGAGTGAATGTTTCCTTCTTTTCTCTCCTTGTGCTCCTTCCAATAATAACAGTGGTTAGCCTGATACCAATCACGGTTAGTGGGCTTGGATTGAGGGAATTTTCTTATTATTACCTCTTTGGCCTTATAGGAATAAAGGGAGAGGTTGCTGCATCCCTCTCCCTTATGTTCTACTTTATTTCTGTGCTGGCAAGTATCCCTGGCGGGATACTCTTCCTGTTTACTAAAAGAAAGTCTTAAATCATACCTTTCAGTATCTTTACAATCTCTTCACCCACCCTTGCCTGACCTTCCTTTGTACTTGCGCCAATATGGGGAGTGCATATGAAGTTCTCAAGTTCAAGAAGTTTGAGGTTTTCAGGGGGTTCCTTTTCAAAGACATCAAAACCAGCACCTTTCACCTTTCCTGATTTCATGTATTCATAAAGTGCTTCTTCATCCACAACACCGCCTCTTGCACAGTTGATAAGGTAAACCCCATCCTTCATCTTTTCAAAGGCATCCTTCCCAATTAAGTGGTGGGTCTCATCAGTATGTGGAATGTGCAGGGTTATAAAGTCAGAATTTGACAGCAGGGTGTCAAGGTCAACAAGTTCAACACCTTCCATGTCTATTTTGTCCACATATGGGTCGTAGGAAATCACCTTCATCCCAAGTGCAATTGCCCTTCTTGCAACCTCTCTTCCAATCCTCCCGATACCTATAATCCCTAAGGTTTTACCATACAGTTCACTCCCCTTCAGTTTCTTTTTCAGCCACTCTCCATTCCTCATTGATGTTGTTCCCTGGACAATGTGCCTTGAAAGGGCGAACATAAACCCAATTGCCAGTTCTGCAACGGATATGGAACTTGCAGCAGGTGTGTTTAATACCTTAATTCCCTTGGATTTTGCATACTCAACATCAATGTTGTCAAGACCAACCCCTCCCCTGATGATGAATTTTAGATTTTCACCCCTGTCAATCACATTCTGCCTTACCTTTGTCCTGCTTCTCACAATAATTCCATCATAGTTGCCAATTTCCTCAAGGAGTTCCTCAGGTGTTATGTCTGGCTTATTGGTCACATCAATCCCCAGTGCCTTTATCTCCTCAATTGCCTTTTCACTTATAGGGTCACATATAAGTAACTTCATAGAATCACCTCCCTTTTTTGAATTTTAATACAGTCTTCTCCTCTTCCACCTCAAATACACATATCCAACAGCAAGACCACCAAGATGAGCAAGATGTGCAATGTTGTCCCTTGCAATGAGAAGGCCAAGGAGTTCAAACCCTCCAAAGATGAAAACGAGATACTTTGCCTTCACCCTGATGGGTAAGGGTATGAATAGGATTAATTCCCTTTCAGGGAACAACATACCAAATGCAAGTAGAAGTCCGAATATTGCACCCGATGCACCAATAACAGGTATGTATGATGAATGATTGAATGCAACGTATATAAGACCAGCACCTATACCAGTGATAAAATAGTACTTCATGAATTCCCGTGTACCCCAGAAGAATTCAAGTTCACTCCCGAATAGCCAGAGAACATACATATTGAGTATTATATGGAAGAAACCACCGTGCAGGAACATATATGTCACAATCTGGTAGATGTATCCCCTGATGAACATGGCTGGAACAAGACCAAAATAAACCTCAAATGTTCGTGGGACAATCAGTTGAACCACGAATACAACAAGGTTTATTATCAGAAGATTTCTGACCCCTCTCAATACAACCATCTTAAAAGATACCCCAGTAGAAGTATTCCAAATATGCTCACAATGTTGAACCTGAAGGTCAGACCAAGGGTGAACTGGATAATGTGCAGGTTTATTGTGATGGGTGAGAACCCGAGACTCACATAGTTTAGGAAGAAGGATTTTACAGGGCTTTCAGGAACAAATGCACCAATCAATTCTCCTATTGCACCTCCAACTATACTTCCTATGAATATGATAAAGAGGGTCAGACCTGCCCTTTTACTTATGCTCAGTCCCACCTGACCTCCTTTCAATGAATTTTAAGAGTCCATATGTTATGAACCCGGTTATACAACCTGTTATCAATCCACTCATGGCCATTATCCTCCCAACATATGCAAATGCGTATGTTCCTGCAAAAAAGCACGACACAACAATTGCCTGAACAACACCGTTGATTACTGCACCTGCCATGCTCAACCCAATAATACCAAAAAAACCCGTGGTGTAAAGTGTCCACATGATAATTATTGATGAAATTGTTCCAGAGAGGGATAGAATAAGTGATGGTGATAGAAATGAACCAGTGAGGAGGGAACCAACAATGGATTTTCCAATACCAACCTGAAATCCCTCCTTTGACCCAAGATTTATCAGGGCAAAGAGCACAAGAACATTACCAAGGCCAAGTCTTATGAATGGAACAGGCCTTGGTATAAAGGTTTCTACCCCGTAAAGGAATCCAGATATGATAATAAGTATTACTGTTGTGGCAAATCTATTCTGTGATTTCGTCAATATCCCTCCTGCCTTCAATCCTTATAACAATCCTGTTGGGAATGCATATAATCTCATTCCCCGTGGTTGAGATAAATCCCTGTTTTTCACACAACTTCAAGGGACATGGAGAGTGCAACATCCTCACCCTTCCCTGTTTTATCTGGATAGTGGATTTTCCTATTTTCCCCTGAACCTCTATGGTTGTGTCCCTGGTTAAAGGCAGTACAAAGACCTCTTTCCCATTGGAATAAACATGGATGGTTGTACCCTTTTCACTGTGGTGAGAAAAAATGAGGAAAAGTGAGATAATTGGGATTATAAGGTCAGCAGGTTTTATAAGACGAAGTCCACTTCTCTTGAGCATCTTGAACATTTACCGTCCTTTATCCCCGTTATCCTTGTCTGGTAGAAGGACCTTTCAACAAGGAGATTCCCACACTCAGGACAATATGTGTTTTCCGTTCCAGGGAGAAATATATTACCCACATACACATAGTAAAGTTTCTTTTTCCCTATCTCATAGGCCATCCTGATCGTATCTGGGGGTGTGGGTGGTCTTGTATATTTATGGTGAGGAAAGTATCTTGAAAAATGGAGTGGAATAGTTTTTCTTAGTGAGGCAACAAAATTAACGAGTTTTTCAATATCCTCCTTTCTGTCATTGTCACCAGGGATGATAAGGTTTGTAACCTCAACATGGGTTTTTTCCTGTGCAATTGATATTGTCCTTTTTACAGTTTTCAGGTCTCCCTTCAACACCCTTCTATAATACCCTTCGTCCATGGATTTAAGGTCTATGTTCATTCCATGGATATGGGGAAGGAGTTTCAGAAGTGGTTCCTCATTAATCATCCCATTTGTAACAAGAACAAGTTTTATTCCTTCCTCTTCAGCCAGTCTGGCAACATCAAGTATGTATTCATACCAGATGAGTGGCTCTGAATAGGTGAAGGCAATTGATGGAGAATTGTACCTCAGGGCAAGTTTTATGAGTTCTTCAGGAGAGATATATTCAGTATGTGTTTTGAGCACAGATATTGAATAGTTCTGGCAGAAGGGACATCTCAAATTGCAACCATTTGGTGCAGTGGATAGGATGCTTGAACCTGGCATATAGTGGTAGAGAGGCTTCTTCTCAATGGGGTCAATGGCAAGTGATACTGTTTCCCCATAGTTTATTGCAATCAACCTTCCATCTATGTTCTGCTTACCATTGCACAGACCTGCCTGTCCTGGTGTGAGAATGCAGTTGTGGGGACAGAGAAGGCACTGAACATTCCCATTTTTTAACGGCTTCCAGAAAAGGGCTTCTTTTTTCACCATATCTTAATTATTTTAAGACTACTATCAATAAGTTCAACCCTTATTTTATTCTTCTTTGCAAATTCAATGCCCTTTTCCTTCCCGAGGACAAATATGGCAGTTGCGTACGCATCTGCAAGCATTCCTTTATTGTGAATGCAGGTTACAGAGACCAGACCCTTTGCAGGATAACCTGTTTCAGTATTAAGGATGTGGTGGTATCTTTTGCCATTTATAATAAAATATCTCTCATAATCCCCTGATGTGGCAACAGCACAGTCTTTAAGGAGCAATGTATCAATAACTCCTTCAGGGTCCCTTGGATTCTTCACCCCAATCTTCCATGAATGTTTCCCCTTACCCCCAACAAGCATAATGTCACCACCAGCATAAACCAGTCCACTTTTGATGTCATATTTCTCAATGATTGCCCTTGCAGTATCCAGTGCAAACCCCTTGGCAATTCCACCGAGGTCAATCACCTGACCTTCACCTGGTAATATGGTATCATTCCTTATCCTGATTTTTTTGTAATCAACATACTTCAGTAGTGAGACAATCTTCATAGAATCTGGTAAAATGGGTTTTTTGAACCTTTCCCACTCCCTCTCAATTATCCCGATAGAAGGGTCAAATGCTCCATCTGTCTGTTCTGATACAAAAAGTGCCTCTTTCAAAATCTCTGCAAGAACAGGAGAGTATGTTGGTCTGTCAATGAGGTTTGAGCCCACAGAGTCAAGGTATGCGAAGGCACTCTTTATCTCATTTATGCATCCTGATGCCCTCCTGGGATTCCTTGAGAGTATCTTTACCCTGACAACTGTATCAAAGGCAAACCACTCTGCCTCATAGGAGCGGCTACGTAAGGAGCCAGCAACAAGAAGAACAATTATGATTCCAGTAACAATCAGATACTTAATCCAGGATTTCATTCACAAGTTCCATTGCCCTTTCAGGTGTGTCTGGAACAACATTTTCAACCATTATGGTACCTTTTCTCTTTGAGAACACCATTGTAACATCACCTTTGCGGATTATGAGTATAAGGTCTGTTGGTTTTTTCACTTCATCAAGCCCTTCCTTCTGCATGATTTTATCAAAATCAAATTCAATGGGCTCTTCTGGTATCAACTTATAGTTTCCTATACCTCCTTTATGGCACACTGCCTTAATCTTAAACTTTCTATCCATTGCTCCTCCTTATCTCTTTAATCGCTCCAATGAATTTCTCCACTTCCTCCTCTGTATTATAGATGTAAAGTGATGCCCTGCAGGTTCCTTCAGGTCTGTGTATAACATGTTTTAATAAGGGATATGCGCAATGATGTCCTGAACGTACAGCAATATTGTACATCTCAGAGAGCAGGAATGCAGCCCTGTGTGGTCCCATACCCTCAATCTCAAAGGACACAACACCGACCCTTCTTTCATAATCAGAAGGTCCAAAGACTTTTACACCTGCACTCTTCAACCCTTCAATCATCCTTATCATGAGCTGTTTTTCGTGTTCAAGGACATTCTTCATGCCCAGGTTCATGAGGTATTCTGCTGCAGCAGCAAGCCCAAGCCCACCTGCAATATTTGGTGTGCCAGCCTCAAACCTTTCAAAGTTATCTACAAGTTTGTACTCTCCTATATCAACGTCTGTGATTGTTCCTCCTCCAAGCACAGCAGGTCTGAGGTAGTTGAAGAGTTCTTCTTTTATATACAACACCCCTGTTCCCGTGGGACCAAGCATTTTATGTCCACTTGTTACATAAAAGTCAGCATCCATTTTGTGAAGGTCAACAGGTATGTGTGGTGCTGCCTGTGCACCATCAACAATCACTTTTGCACCTTTTCTGTGTGCAATCTCAATAATTTCATCAACTGTGTTTATAGTGCCAAGCACGTTTGATACGTGGTTTACTGCAACAAGTGCGGTATTGCTGTCAATGGCATCCTCAAAGTCCTTCAGGTTAAATATACCCTCTTCATTGGGTTTGACAGTTACCACCTCAAGCCCATAAATCTGAGCAACACGTAACCACGGAAGATAATTTGAATGATGCTCAATCAAGGTGGTAACAATCTTCTTTCTTGCACCCCAGGGAAATGAATGGGCAACCTGATTTATACTTTCAGTGGAGTTTTTTGTTATAATGATTTCATTATCCTTTGCACCAAGAAACTTTGCTATGGTTCCATGTGCCTCTTCATACCTTTCAGTTGCAATGGTTGAGAATTCATAAACACCCCTGGCAATGTTTGCATTGAATTCATGATAATACTCGTTCTGTGCATTCACAACCTGCTCAGGGGTGAGTGATGTAGCCGCAGAATCAAGGAATATCACACCTGTTTCAAGAATAGGGAAGTCCTTCCTGATTCTCTTAATATCCATTATTCCTCCCTTCTTTTTGGGGTTCCTTTATGAAAAAAATATTGACCCAGGATACAATCAGCATTATCCATTATCCTGATGATATAAAAATTGTAATTTTGGTCAAGGGGTAAATATTTTATTTGTTACCCTTATTTAGAATAAAACCTGATTAAGAAAAAATCTCCCCCCCCTTATTGACAAAACATCAAAATTCTTTATGCTATCCCTATGGAATTTATAAAGGAAAAGATACTCTTTGCACTGGATTATATAGGAGGTGTTTTCAGGCTTATCTGGGAAAGTATCATATCCTTTCCTGGGATATTCAAAAAGCCCTATCTCATCACACAGCAGATTTACTTCATGGGGTTTGAATCCCTTATTATTGTGGTATTCACCTCCATTTTTACGGGTATGGTTACTGCATATCAGGCATGGTATCAGGCACAGAATTATATGCCACTTGTTTATATAGGTATGTCTGTTGCAAAGGCAGAGATGATAGAACTTGGTCCAATGCTCACGGGGCTTGTGGTTGCAGGCAGGGTTTCTTCAGCCATTGCTGCAGAGATAGGCACAATGAAGGTTACGGAACAGATTGATGCACTTGAGGCACTTGCAATCAATCCCATCCAGCACCTTGTTGTGCCGAGAATTATTTCTGGTCTTATTATTCTTCCTATTCTCACGATTGTTTCAGAGGTTTGTGCAATACTTGGTGGATACATCTTAGCCACATTTGGGCTTGGTGTAGCCTCTTCAGTATATTTCCGGGGTGTCAGGTTGAACTACCTGCCAATCACGCTTTATGGTGGTCTTTTGAAATCACTCACCTTTGGATATATAATTGCACTGATGGGATGTTATCATGGATTGAATACAAAGGGTGGAGCAGAAGGGGTTGGTGAATCAACAACAAGGGCTGTTGTTTCGGCAATGGTTCTCCTTCTGATATTTGACTTTATTGTTTCAAGATTGGTGTTCAGATAAAAGGAGGAAATATGAACAACAAACCAATGAACATAAAGGTTGGGCTTCTCATTGTGATTGTGCTTGTTGTTTTCTTTGTTGGTCAATTGTGGCTCAATGAGTTCAGGGTTGCAAGGTCTGGTTATACAGTAAAGGTATTCTTCAATGATGTTAGTGGGTTGAAACTTGGTGACCCTGTAAGGGTATTTGGTATAAAGAAGGGCAAGGTTGTAAAGATGAAGATGACAGGTGGTGGTGTGCTTGTCTCCCTCTGGATAGAAAAGGACATTGTGTTGAAAGAGGATGTAAAGGTTTCAATTCAGGATGTTGCTATGATAAGCGGGACAAAGACCATAGTGCTTGACCCTGGAAGGAGTGATAAAATTTGGGATAAAGATAAAATAATTCAGGGTGAGCCGAACTTTGGTATGTCCACACTTGAGGTTGGAACCCTTGCCTCCCAGTTTGAGGATCTTGTTAAGGCAATAAAGATTGGTGTTGCTGAAGGTAAACTCACCCTTGTTGAGGCAGAGAGGGCATTGAAAAGCATAAATTCAATCCTTCAGGAAAACAGGGGTTCTATAAAGAAACTCATAAGTTCTTCATCTGATGATGCTGATTCATTGAAAATTACATTGAAAAGACTGAATAAAACACTTTCAGACCTGAATAAAGTGCTTGAAAAGGTGAATAAAAAGGAGGGTACACTCGGGAAGTTGATTTATGATGATTCCCTTTATAATGAACTACTTGACCTGACAAAAGAGGTGAAGAAGACCATTAAGGATTTCAGAGAAAACCCCAAAAGATACATAAACATAAAGGTGTTATAAGGGGGTTGAAAAATTTTAATATTTTAATATGTTTATCTATCTTTGTTTAAAATAGAAAAAGGGAGGTAACATGAGCGGTTTTTACTGGTTTGCACCAGCAGGTTCTGTGCTTGCCCTTTTGTTTGCTGTTTATATGGCAAAGAGGGCGTTGAAAGAAGATGAAGGAACAGATAGGATGAAAGAGATAGCAGAGGCAGTGAGGGAAGGTGCCTCTGCATATCTTAAAAGGCAGTATGGTGTTGTTGCAATATTCTTTGCTGTTGCCTTTGTCCTGCTTTTAATCCTTGCCTTTGCACATCTTCAGCCAATATTTGTTCCATTTGCATTCCTCACAGGCGGTTTCTTCTCTGGCTTATCTGGATTTATTGGAATGAGTATTGCCACAAGGACAAGTGCAAGAACTGCAAATGCTGCGAGGAGGAGTTTGAATGAGGGGTTAAGGGTTGCCTTCTCTGCAGGTGCTGTGATGGGGCTCACAGTGGTGGGGCTTGGGCTCCTTGACCTTTCAATATGGTTCAAGATACTCCACTGGTTCTATGGATTTCACGCCCATCTTAAAGGGGACGCCCTCCTTGAGGCAATAACATTCACCATGCTTTCCTTTGGCATGGGTGCATCTGCTCAGGCACTTTTTGCAAGGGTCGGTGGTGGAATATTCACAAAGGCTGCTGATGTTGGTGCAGACCTTGTAGGAAAGGTTGAGGCTGGTATTCCAGAGGACGACCCGAGAAACCCTGCTGTGATTGCTGACAATGTGGGTGATAATGTGGGTGATGTTGCCGGCATGGGTGCAGATTTGTATGAGTCCTATGTGGATTCCATTGTTGCCACAATGTCACTTGCTGCTTCTGCAAGACTCGGGATAAAGGGTGTTCTTGTTCCAATGGTGCTTGCAGGGATTGGTGTTGTTGCTTCAATAATAGGTACATTTCTCGTGAGGACAGAGGAGAAGGTTGAACAACTTGCACTTCTCAAGGCATTGAGAAGGGGTATCTGGGGTAGCAGTCTGATTATAGTGGTTGCATCATTCTTTGTTCTCAAGTTTATGCTCCCAACCCACATGAGTATATGGGCAGCACTTGTTATAGGACTGGGTGCCGGTCTTATTATTGGTCTTTCAACAGAGTACTTTACATCAGATACATACAGTCCCACAAGGAAGATTGCACAGGCATCAACAACAGGATATGCAACGAACATACTTGAAGGATTCAGTGTTGGCATGCTTTCAACATCAATACCCGTGATAACCGTTGTACTTGCCACTATCTTCAGTTTTGTTGTATCTGGTGGAATAGGTGATTTCAGCCTTGGGCTCTACGGTGTTGGGCTTGCAGCTGTTGGTATGCTTTCAACACTTGGCATAACCCTTGCCACAGATGCGTATGGACCAGTGGCTGACAATGCAGGGGGGAATGCCCAGATGGCAGACCTGCCTGAGGTTGTGAGGGAGAGGACTGATGCACTTGATTCCCTTGGTAATACAACCGCTGCAACAGGTAAAGGATTTGCAATTGGTTCTGCTGCACTCACAGCACTTGCCCTGCTGGCTGCTTATTACCATGACATAAAACTCTGGGCGGACAAACTCGGGCTTGAGAAGATGAAAGACCTGATGGTTCCCATCCTTACGGACCCATTCACCCTCACAGGTATCTTCATTGGTGCAATGCTCCCATTTGCATTTTCTGCACTTGCAATAAGGGCTGTGAGCAGGGCGGCACAGGAGATTGTTGAAGAGGTCAGGAGGCAATTCAGGGAGATAAAGGGTCTGATGGAGGGCAAGGCAAAGCCTGACTATGGAAAGGCGGTTTACATATCAACCAGGGCAGCACAGAGGGAGATGATACTCCCTTCAATGGTTGCACTTGTTACACCCGTGGTTGTTGGTTATCTACTTGGGCCCAATGGTGTTATGGGGCTTCTTGCAGGTGTGCTAACATCTGGATTTGCAGTTGCTATATTCATGGCAAATGCAGGTGGTGCATGGGATAATGCAAAGAAATACATTGAGAAGGGGAATTATGGTGGAAAGGGTAGTGAGGCACACAAGGCGGGTGTAACAGGTGATACTGTTGGTGACCCCTTGAAGGACACAGCAGGTCCGTCCCTGAACATCCTTATAAAACTTATGTCAATGGTCTCCATCGTGTTTGCAGGTTTTGTGGTGAAGTACACCATAGTGAAGTTTTTCCTTAAATAAACCATTAATACAAAGTTAAAAATTAAAAGTAATGGGGAGCTACTTGCTCCCCATTTTTACTGCAAAGCGATTTATTTTTGTTTTTCCAGTTTTTCTTTTATTTTCAGTAATTCTTTAAGGTCCTGAATGTCCTTTGGCCTATTCACAGCTTTTTTCATTTTTATCAAATCATCAAGTGAAGCAAAATAGACTTCAACGTCTCCTATTTTACTCTTCACTTTGTTTTTCCAGACCTCCTCAAAGGAAATACCTTTAACAAAGGGATGTATGTCAATTTCAAGTATATATTGTCTTATAAGAATCTTTTTTGTAAGAAGATCTTCAATAGTGATATCGCTGAGGTCATACCCAAATTCCTTAAGTGCTTTAAAACATTTCTGGGCATTTTCCTCTGTAGGTTCAATAAATATGTCCACATCCATGGTCGCTCTCATATACCCATAATAAGGAAATGCAGTTGCACCTATTATAACATACTTTACGTTATTTTCTTTTAATAACTTCAAAAGTTTTTCTATGTCCATTGTCCAGCAGGATTTTTTTTAATAAGTTATTCATTTTAAAAAACAATTTGTACCTATCCTCAGGGGTTAGAGATTGCAGAAAGTCTTCCTCAAACTTCTCCTCCCGTTCAGGGTCATCTTTTTCCAGTTTTAATATCTGTGTTTTCTTTTGTTTTCCCATAGTTTTATTTTAATTGATTTCTTTGTCGGGTCAATATGAAATAATGCTGATGGAGGATAGGTTTAAGAAACAGGCCTATTTTCCCCCTTGAAATTTTTCTTTTCCTCCTTTATGATACCAGTATGCTGAAGATGGTGATTTTTGACATGGATGGAACACTCATCCATAACAGAATTCCCTTTGAAGAGGTGAGGAATAATATTGCAAAAAGGCTCAATGTTGACCCTGAATCCCTGAAACCCCTTTATGAGAAACTGAAGGAGATGAACAGGCCCGAGGTCCTTGAATGGCTCAAGGAGGAGGAACTTCGCAGGGCAGAGGCATCCTATCCTGACCCTGGATTAACATCTGTTCTTGAATACATAAGAAACAGAAAGGTGATTGTGGCTGTTCTTACCAGGAATTGCAGGGAGGCAGCAAGGAAGGCACTTGGCTGGTATCTTGGGATGATTGATGTTCTTATAACAAGGGACGATGGTTATGAACTCAAACCCAGTCCTGAACCTATAATATCACTCATGAACAGATTTGGTTTCAATCCAAGGGATGTGCTTGTGGTTGGTGATTATGATTATGACATTCAGGCAGGGATGCTTGCAGGTTGTAAAACAGTAAGGATAGGTGGTGGGTTTGCTGATTACAACATTGTCCACCTTGAGGAACTCAAGCCCATTATAAAGAAACTTGCAGAGGGGTATTGATAGTATAAGGAGGGAAAAATGGCAAACTTAATTATTCTAAAAGAAGGTAATACAAAGATATTAAATGAAGAAGAAGTTCATCCGGAAGAGAGGATTGAGAAACTTATATTTGAGCATGAAAGGATCCTGCCTGATGTTTTTCTTCTTAAACGTCAACTTGTAACTTATTCTAGAACAGAAAGAATAGATCTGGTAGGGGTTGATAATGAGAATAATATTCTTGTGATAGAGATTAAAGACGAAACTGCTGATGAAAGTGTAATTCCACAAGTAATGAGATATGCCTTATGGGTTGAAACTCATCCTGATGCTATAAAAAGTTTATGGCTTGAGCAGAAAGAAATCCCAGAGGATTTTATATTTGATTGGGATAAAGAATTTCTTGTTAAAATAATGATAATTGCTCCCTCTTTTAAACCATCAGTGCAAAAACTCATTAATAGAATTACCTATCCTGTGGAATTAATTGAGTTTAAGAAATTCAAAGATGGAAAGACAGATTATGTTTTCTTGAATAAAGTTTTAATTGATACGGAAAAATCTCATAAGCCGGTAAGCTCCATTAGGGAATATGATTTAAAATTTTATAAAAAACAATATAACCCAAACTCTGCAGAGGAATTCTGGAAGCTCGCCAATAAGATTGAGAGATTTGTAAATAAAAAGGGCTGGAACCTTACAAGGAATAATAACCAATGGTATGTTTCTTTTAAGTATGGATTTCCCATTGTTTTTGGTGTAACGTTTATTGGCTCAAAAAGTTTTGGCATATTCTTTAAAATTCCAGAAACTATCTCGCGCAAAATAAAAATCAAGGGCTATACCCCCCATAAAGTAGAACGACGGGAAGTTCTATATAAGGTAAATACTTCAAAAATAGATCTTAAAGTATTTGAACCTTTGTTTGAAGCTAGTTATGCGTACATAACAGGTAGCAGATAATATTCATTGGATTGTCACCTCAATATAACCATCCTTGTTGTTTTTGAGTATTCCCTGGTCAACATACGGGCAAAGTATATGCCTGAATGGAGCTTAAGGTGAAGTGAGTAATATCCAGGTTGTTTTATCCCATCCACTGGAATACTCACCTTTCTTCCCATAATATCAAGAACCTCAATCCTTACATGGGTTTTTACGGGAATCTGATAATTCAACCTTCCGCTGATATTGAATGGGGCGGATATATTGAAGACCGATGGAATATTACTTATACCTGTTGTTGGTGCTTTATATGTAACAAAGTATGTCACAGTTGTGTCTGTGTTGGCCATGAGCCTGATAGTATCTCCTTCAGGCCTTACCCTGATAATCTGGTGTATGTCATCGGTCCTGATGGTATCTGTTCCATCAGATTCATACACAACCAGACTTCCACTGTATATACCAGTATTTTCCCCTGTTTCAAGAAGCCCTAATGCAATACCATCAGGATATATACTGCTGTTTACAATGACAACACCTGCTTCAATAAGGGAGGTATCCCTGTCAATCCCGTACATTGTGACAGAAAGTGTTTCAGGTTTACCAATGGAGTCAACGTTTATTCCTCCAAGGTATGTTCTTATTGAGTCAACAGCAATGGGTTCACCAGGTGCTCCTGGAATAGAGCTGTCTGAAATAGGAATGAAATCAACACTCCCGGAGAGCATGGATAGTATTTCACCAAGGTCTGTAGTCCACCAGAAGTTGTTGAAAAGTTCCTGTGTTATGGAGCCACTATTTGTGTATTCAACATCGTTCTGGTATGTATTGTAGTACACATTGCTGTACTGTATGAACAGTGTGTCATCCCCTGCAACATATCCAACACCTGAGTTTGTAGAATCAAGAGAACCATTGTCAATTATCAGGCAGGAGTCAACAAGCAGATTTCCGCCATTTGCCATAAAACTTCCACCATGACTTCCCGATAGATTGTTCAGAAATGTTGATGTGGATATGTTTGCAGTGCCTCCTGCTGTAAAAATTCCACTACCACTCTCTTCTCCATAGTTTGTGTAAAACGCAGAGTTTTTGACATCAACAGAAATTTGTGACCCCACCAGATATACTCCACCGCCTCTTATATTGGCATGGTTGTTGTAAAATTTGCAACCATTGATTTCTCCGTTCACGTTGAAAGCAAAAACCCCTGCCCCATAGTCTGCTCTGTTGTTCCGGAACAGGGAGTTTAATATTGTCAATGTACCTCCGCCTTGATAAATTGCACCTCCGCTTCCTCCATTAAGAGTGTTGGTATTATTTTCAAATATACAGTTTTCTATGTATATTCCTGCTCCATTTATTACAGCATCTATCACTATGTTATTTGTGAATGAGGAATTTTTTATAATCAGTGCTCCACCACCATGTAAAACATAGGAGTAACCGTATTCAGTAGCGTTGAAGTTTTCAAATGTGCATGAATCAACAATCAAGTTGCCTGATGCATTAATACATCCTCTGTTTGACGAACCACCAACATAGATCTGGGTAAAATCAAAATTCTTTATTCGCAGGGTGCTGAATATGTCAACTAAGAATGCAAGGCTGTTCCTTGATGTTATCAGGGGTCTTTCACCTGAAGGGATGAACACAATGTCACCATAGACAGGTACACCATTCCCATTGCGGTATCCATCAATCAAATATGTTCCCGGTGCAAAGAAAAGGGTATCCCTTCCAGGCTGACTGTCGGCCTGAATCACACAAAGACTTATTGAATCTGCCTCGTATCCAGAGGTGTCCACATACCATTGATGGGGCCTGAGGGTAGTTGCTGTTAAATAAGAGTAAGCTGCAACTCCACCTCCGTAGAAGAAGGCTCTTAATGTATCCCTTTCTCTGAGTGGTGCATAAGCAAGAGCAGTGTAGCCAACCCTAACTCCAATAGAGTCACCTGAAGGCAGAATATCTGGAAGTGTCCCAAGATATTCCGCATCAAAGATACGGGTGCTTATTGATTCAATAATCACACTATTGGTGCCCACATTCTTCAAATATAAGGTGCAGTTTCCAGTGCTTTCAGGTAGTACCCTTGAAAAACTCAAGAATTTTTTATTGAAGAATACAGAGTCTGTATAAGCCTTTGTGATAACATTGGGATTTATATTGGCGTAAACAACAAGGCTGTCAGGGTCTTTGCATCTTATTACACCATCTGCATCGTCCCTTCTTTGATCCTGTGTTGGAGAAGGTGGCTGAACAATAACCTTCCCTTCAAACACATACGGGTCCCTTTCAGATAGCATTACTACAATTCCATCTGGATAAACACTTGATTTACAGATGGCAAGAGCACAGCTTGGCTGGGTTCTTCTAAACCCATAGATTCTGATGTAAACAGTATCAGGAGCAGTAAGGAGATTGTATGGAATGGTCATGTCTTTATCCTGGAAGAGGAAGATACTGTCAGCACGCTCAAGTTCCCCAACACCTCCCCTTGTTAGACTGAATGGAGAAAAATCAACTGGACCAGATATGATGCTGTCAATCTGCAGAGAGTCTGTGAACCACCAGAAGTTATTCTCCATTGGTTGAACAATGCTGGTTGTATTGATAAGTTCTGTATCCTGAAGGAATGAATTGTGATAGATGTTTGAACCTGTGGCGTGAAGGGTATCCATACCAGTAAGATAGGCAAAACCAGATGGATACAGTGTGTTCAGGTTTATATTATCACCAGCAAAGATTTGAGAGAGGTTAAGATAGGATGTATCTGTACAGTAAAACGCACCTCCCTTTTCAGTTGCAGTATTGCATGCTACAATATCCCAATTCAGGTCCATACGGCCATTTTCTTCAGTGAATACTGCTCCACCATTCTCTGCTCTGTTGAAAATAATCCATGAGCCTTGAATATAGCCTGAAGAAGTACCAGCGACACCTATTGCCCCGCCTTCCTTTCCTGTGTTTTCCTGGAATAGAGTATTGAACAAATTGAACCTTGAATTTCGGGATGCGTAGAGCCCACCAGAGGAAGAGTCAGATTCATTCCCCACGAATCCAGAATCCCATGATTCAAGGTAGGAGTCTTCAATATAAATTCCACCACCTCCTTTTGATGAGTGGTTGCCTCTTATTACAACACGGGTAAGCCTGAGTGTATCCACACCAATAGCGCAGATACCACCACCCATGGCATCCCTGTATCTATTGTCATATATTAGACATTTGTTGTCCTTTATGGTTGAGTAAGAAATTTCAAGTTTTCCATACTTCATAAGGATACCGCCACCCTTTTGAACTGCTTCGTTGTTTGCAATGGTGCAACTTTCAATCTTCACATGGGAAGAATCAAATATGAGTGCAACACCTTCCTGGTCAAGCCAGAAGCGTTTGACATCCTTAACAGTGAGATTTTTCAGTAAGAGATAATGCAAATTACTTCCATAGAGAAGATGCATGCATCTATCAACATGCGTAAGTATGCATGAATCTCGTTTTGAGCCCAGTAAGACAAGGCTGTCCTTCAATTCTACCCCATTGAGCCCAAGGTCAAACGTTCCAATACTCAGTATAACCGTATCTATACCTGGTGAAGCAGAGGCACTATCTATTGCTGCCTTTAATGAATCTGCTTCATTCCCTGTTGTATCCACATACCAGATGTTGGGGTAAATAACAACCAGACCAATTAACATGAAAAATAAGATTACCTTTCTCACAATGACCTCCTTTATGCTGATTTACTACAAGATTTGTTCCAAAAATTTTCAATATAACTTACTGATAATCAAACTGAAATTATGGGGTAGTGTGACCTTTTTATGTCAAAATCATCTATTTTTGAGACATAAATTGTCCCATATTTCTACTGTAATGTTTTGGGAGACTTATGCATACAAATATTAAGGACTCCTTCCTGGTTCAAAATTTTATGATTTTTCCAGGATTCTAAATTTTAAGTTGACAAATTATTCATTATAGTTTATGAATATACTCATAAAACAAACAGGAGGTAACAGGTGGAACTTAAAATACGTCCTGAAGAAATCAGGAACGATCTTGTTAAGAAGGTTGAAGAACTTGCAGGGGTGAATGTTTTTGCCTGCTATCAGTGCGGTAAATGTTCATCTGGATGCCCCAGTGTTCCGTATATGGAAATCTTACCAAACCAGGTGCTCAGGCTACTACAGTTCGGAAAGGTTGAGAGGATACTCCAGACAAATACCCACTGGGTGTGTGCTTCATGTTTTGTCTGCTCAACAAGATGTCCAAAGGATATTGATATTGCTGCTATAATGGAGGCACTCAGACAGATAGAGTTGAGAAAGAATCAGGATTATCTTATTGTCAGAAGGATAGATACAGAAGAAATGAAAGAATTCCCTCCCATTGCACTCATTTCAGCGTTCAGGAAGTTAACCGCTTGAGGAGGAACCAATGAGAATATCCTACTATCCAGGATGCACACTGAAGTCAACAGCAAAGAATTTTGAAATATCCGCAATTGCAGTGGCAAAGGAACTGGACATTGAATTTGTTGAACTTTCCAGATGGAATTGCTGTGGTACTGTTTATTCAATGACCTCTGATGATGTTATGCACCAGCTTGCGCCAATCAGGAATCTTATTCGGGTGAAGGAGGATGGGTTTGACAGGGTAGTAACCCTCTGTTCAATGTGTTTCAATACATTAAAGAGAGCAAATATCCTTGTTCAGAGGGACAGGGAGAAACTTGATAAGATAAATGACTTTATGTATCTGGAGAATATAGATTATGCAGGGGATGTGGAAGTGCTTCATTTTCTTGAGATTTTGAGGGATGATGTAGGATGGGATGAGATAAGGACACATGTAAAGAATCCACTCAATGGTCTTGTTTTTGCACCATACTACGGATGTCTTCTCGTGAGGCCTCCAGAGGTTGCCATTGACAATGTGGAAATGCCGTATGTGCTTGACAGACTTTTTGAATCCCTTGGTGCTGGAACCATAGATTATCCATACTCAACTGAGTGCTGCGGAGCATACAACACTGTTTCCAATCCTGACATTGTTCTTGATAAGACCTATGCCATGGTAAACCTGGCAAGAGAGCAGGGTGCAGACGCCATTATCCTGAGTTGTCCACTCTGTGATTTTAATCTTGAGGCAAGGCAGAAAAAGGTTATGGAGAAGTACCCAGATTTTCACCCACTGCCTGTGCTTTACTTCACACAGATAATGGCAGTGGCATTTGGTCTTCCAGAGGATACCTACGGCTTTGAATACAATGCTATAGATCCTGAAGAGATTTTTAAGAAAGCAAGGGAGAGATTATGAGGATAGGTGTTTTCGTATGCCACTGTGGACTCAATATTGCTGGTGTGATTGATGTTAAAAAGGTTGCTGAAGAGGCCAGGAAGATTCCTGGTGTTGTTTTTGCCGATACCTATGTTTACATGTGTTCTGAACCGGGTCAAAAACTGGTTGAGGACACGATAAAGGAATACAAACTTGATGGGGTTGTTGTTGCAAACTGCTCCCCATCCCTGCATGAAAGGACATTCAGGAATGCAGCAGCAAGGGCTGGGCTCAATCCATACAGGGTTGAGATAGCCAATATAAGGGAACAGGTTGCCTGGCCACACGAGGATATGCCTGAGGAAGCAACAAAGAAGGCAATAAAGGTGGTTGAGGCAACAGTGAGACGTGTGAAGAAGAATATGGCCCTTATCCCTGCAAAGATACCTGTTAATAAAAAGGCACTTGTGATTGGTGGTGGAATTGCAGGGATACAGGTCGCACTTGATATTGCAGATGGAGGATATGAGGTTTATCTTGTTGAGAAAACACCCACAATTGGCGGGAAGATGATTCTCCTGTCCGAAACATTCCCCACCCTTGACTGTCCTCAGTGTATTGAAACCCCGAAGATGACAGATGTTTCCCAGAATCCCAAAATCCACCTGATGGCGTATTCAGAGGTTGAGGAAGTTTCTGGCTATGTGGGGAATTTCAAGGTTAAGGTGAGGAGAAAATCACCCTATGTTGACTGGGATATATGTAAGGGGTGTGGTGATTGTGCTGAGGTCTGCCCTGTTCAGGTTCCTCATGAGTTCAACATGGGCCTCAACATGAGAAAGGCCATTTACAGACCCTTTGACCAGGCAGTACCAGGTGTTTACACCATTGACAAGAGGGGTGTATCTCCTTGCAGGGCTGCATGTCCGATCCATCTGAATGCGCATGGTTATGTGATTGCTGCAAAGGCCGGTGAGTTTGACAGGGCTCAGGAGATTGTGAGAAAAGAAAGGGATTTTGTTTTTGCAGCAACTGCTGCAAGGGTGTGTACCCATCCCTGTGAGGGTGCATGCAGAAGGAGTGATGTTGATGGGCAGCCTGTTTCAATAAGGGAGATAAAGAGATTTATAACAGATTATGAGTTTAATAAATTTGGTGGGCCTGAGATTGACCTTACTGTTGAGGAAGAAAAGGATGAGAAGGTTGCAATCATAGGAGCTGGTCCTGCAGGCCTTTCTGCTGCATTTGATTTGAGAAAAAAGGGATACAAAGTTACTGTTTATGATACTCTTCCCGAAGGTGGTGGGATGCTCCTTGTGGGTATCCCTAAATACAGGCTTCCCAAGGATGTTCTGAGGAAGGAGGTGGAGATTGTTAAGAAGATAGGTGTTGAGATGAGGTTCAACACCAGGGTTGGAAAGGATATTCAGTTCAGTGAACTCCTCAACAACTTTGATGCAGTCTTCGTTGCAACAGGTGCACATAAGTCCCGTGGTATGAACATACCTGGTGAAGACCTTGAGGGAATACACCATGCAGTTGAGGTGCTTGAGAAGATAAATCTTGAAAAGGAGATAAAACTGGGGAAAAGGGTGATTGTGGTTGGTGGTGGTAACAGTGCAATGGATGCTGCAAGGAGTGCACTCAGACTTGGATGTGATGTTACAGTGGTTTATAGAAGGTCAAGAAAGGAGATGCCTGCAATACCTGAGGAGGTTGAGGCAGCAATGGAGGAGGGGGTTAAATTCTCTTTCCTTACAAGCCCAGTTGAATTTATCGGTGAGAATGGAAGGGTGAAAAGGGTCAAACTCATAAAAATGGAACTTGGTGAACCTGATGAATCCGGTAGAAGAAGACCTGTTCCCATTCCTGGTTCAGAGTATGAGATAGAGGCGGATGAGGTAATCCTGGCTATTGGAGAGAAACCAGAACTCTCCTTCCTCGGTGATGCAGATATTGAACTAACACCATGGGGAACAATCAAGGTTGATGAGGTAACCTTCCAGACATCAAATCCAAAGGTCTTTGCAGGTGGTGATGCAGTTACAGGACCCAATACATTCATTGATGCTGTTGGGCATGGCAAGAGGGCTGCGATCTCCATTGATAGATTCTTCAAGGAAGAAGACCTGTATGAGGGAAGGGAGAATGAGGGACCGTTCAAGAGCAACCTGGTTGGTGATATAGAGCACGCCTACAGGAAAGAGAGAATGAAGGAGTTCTTTATTCCACTTGAGGAAAGGAAGACAACATTCAAGGAGGTTGTCCTCACACCTTCAAAGGAGGCGGTGAAGGAAGAGGGTAAGAGGTGTATAAGTTGTGCTGTTTGTAGTGAGTGCCGTCTCTGTGAAAGGGCGTGTGAACCAAAGGCAATAATGCACGATATGGTGGATAAAATAGAAGAAATAGATGTGGGTTCCATTGTGGTTGCCACAGGATTTGAACTCATGCCCATTGAAAAACTCCCTGAATATGGTGGTGGAAAGATTCCCGATGTTATTGATGGTCTTCAGTTTGAAAGGCTTCTTTGTGCCTCTGGACCTACTTCAGGGACACCCAGAAGGCCATCGGATGGGAAAATCCCTGAAACAGTTGCCTTTGTCCACTGTGCAGGTTCAAGGGACCCTGCACATGGTGTTGCATACTGTTCAAGGATATGCTGTATGTATCTTGCGAAGCAGGCATACATTTACAGACACTTTGTTCACAATGGAAAGGCATTCCTGTTTTATATAGATATAAGGTCAAATGGTAAGGGATATGAGGAGTTTGTTCAGAGGGCAAAGGAAGAAGAGGGTGTTGTGTTCATAAGGGGTAAGGTGAGTAAGATATTCCAGAGAGGAGATAAGGTGGTTCTCTGGGGTGCTGATACATTGACAGGGGAAAGGGTTGAACTTGAGGTTGACCTTGTGGTGCTTGGAACAGCAATGGTTCCGAGTTATGGGGTTAAGGAACTGGCTTCAAAACTTCGTATCCCCACCGATGTTTATGGATGGCTCCAGGAGGCACACCTGAAACTCAGACCTCTTGAGACAGTAACAGCAGGTGTTTTCATTGCGGGTGCTGCACAGTTTCCCAAGGACATAACAGATACTGTTTCCCAGGCATCGGGTGCAGCAGGTAAGGTCCTTGCATTATTCTCAAAACCAGAACTTACAAAGGAACCTACAATTGCACAGGCTGATATTGAGGTATGTGCAGGTTGTGGATTCTGCAGGGATGTCTGTGCCTATGATGCAATTACAATTGACCCAAGGCGCAAGGTCTCTGTTGTGAATGAAGCCCTGTGTGAGGGGTGTGGTGCATGCAGTGCTGCATGCCCTTCTGGTGCCATGACCCTGAAAAACCTTGCCAAGACGCAGGTTTTTGACATGGTTGAGGTTGCCACAGAGGATTATGAATGAAAGGCATGTTAAGGAATATATATGGCTGTCAAGCAGGATATAAAAAAAGGAGGTTATAAATGGCGGATGAGGTTCAGCATAAATTGATACCCGTTTACATCTTGAGCAAAAAATACTATGTTCCAGAGGGTTCCACAATCATTACAGCAATGGAGTATGCAGGGTTTAAACTGAAGAAGGGCGTCGGTTGTAGGGAGGGATTCTGTGGCGCATGTGCCTCACTTTACAGACTTCCAGGTGATTATAAACTTCATGGTGGACTTGGTTGCCAGACTGTTGTTCAACCTGAAATGCAGATTGTTCAGATTCCATTTGCACCTGCTGAGAAAAAGACCTATGACATTGAAAAACTTACCCCTGACAATGCTCCATTCAATGAATTGTATCCAGAGGTTTACAGGTGCGTATCCTGTAATACATGCACAAAGATTTGTCCCCAGGAACTCCAGGTTATGGATTATGTGAATGCTATAATCAGGGGTGACCTGAAACTGGCAATGGACCTGTCATTTGATTGTATCATGTGCGGGCTCTGTTCTGTAAGATGCCCTGCAGAGATGGCACAGTTCAATATTGCCATGCTTGCAAGGAGGCTTTATGGGAAATACCTTCAGCCAGTTTCAGAGTATCTTGAGCAAAGACTGAAAGAGATTGCAGAGGGTAAGTTTGAGGAGCAACTCAGGGAACTGATGAGCCTTTCCAGAGAGGAACTCCAGAAGAGGTACTATGAGAGAGAACTCAACTTTGATATAACATAAGGGGGAGAGATGGGATATCCTGATTATATGAAGGAATCGCTAAAAAAGGTAGCAGAGACAAGGCCAAAAAGGGTTGAACTTGCAAAGAAAGGCCTTAAAAACTTTCTGAAACCAATGAGTGCCGAGGAGAGGGAGGAGGTGTTAACAAAGTATCATCCTGATTACCAGCCTGATGCAAGGAAGGAAATAAGAGTTGGTCCCAATAAAGGAGAGAAACTCACTGCAAAGGTGGTTGAGATACTTGAGGCACATTCAAGGATTGATCCTGATGAGTTTGTTGTTGACACACCTGATTATGAAACAGATGTTTTGATTATTGGTGGCGGTGGTGCTGGATGTATGGCTGCTATATGGGCAAGGAAAGAGGGAGCAAAGGTCATAATATCCACAAAACTGAGGCTTGGTGATGCAAATTCAATGATGTCACAGGGCGGTATGCAGGCTGCTGTGAACCCCCATGATTCCCCTGCCATCCATTACCTTGATATCCTTGGTGGTGGACATTTTGACAACAAGCCTGAACTGGTTAAGGCACTTGTGACAGAAGGCCCATATATAGCAAAATTCCTGCAGGAACTGGGTGTGATATGGGACAGGACACCTGATGGTCATCTGCAGACAAAGCCTGGTGGTGGAACATCAAGGAGAAGGATGCTCTCCTGCAGGGACTACACAGGTGCAGAAATAATGAGGGTATTGAGGGATGAGGTGAGAAACCACCCTGAGGATATAACCGTGCTTGAATACATGCCTGCTGTTGAACTCATAAAGGATTCAGTGGGCAAGGTTGCAGGGGCTATTCTATTCCACATGGAGACAGGTGAATATGTTGTGGTGAAGGCGAAGGCCACAATCATAACCACTGGTGGTTTTGGAAGGCTTCACATAAAGGGTTTTCCAACAACCAATCATTACGGAGCAACTGCTGATGGGATTGTGATGGCATACAGGGCCGGGGCAAAACTTCTTTATATGGATTCTGTTCAGTATCACCCAACAGGTGCTGTATATCCACCACAGATACTTGGATTTTTGATCACAGAGAAGATAAGGGGGTTTGGTGGGCAGCCAGTGGACAGGGATGGGGAACTGTTTGTCTATCCACTTGAGCCGAGGGATGTTGAAGCATCTGCATTCATAAGGGCGTGTGCTGAGGGAAAGGGTGTGAGAACACCAGATGGACACTATGGAATATGGCTCGATTCCCCTGTTATAGAGATGCTGAATGGTCCTGGAACCATTGAGAAGGCATTTCCTGCCATGTTGAGGCAGTATCATAGATTTGGTATAGATATAAGGAAGGAACCCATGCTTGTTTATCCAACCCTTCACTATCAGAATGGTGGGATAGAGATTGACGAATGGGGGCACTCAACAATCCCGAATCTTCTTGTTGCTGGTGAGGCATCAGGTGGTCTTCATGGAAGGAATAGACTTATGGGTAATTCTGTTCTGGATTACAATGTTTTTGGGAGGCGTGCCGGTATTGAGGCTGCAAAACTTGCAAAGGCAACGAAGATTGAAGGTGAACTCAATATAGATCACATTAGAAAATACGAAGAGGAATTGAGGGAGGCGGGGATAGAGACAAAACTCAGAACACCGATTCTACTTCCAGAATACAGAAACCTCAAAATCCTTGAGAAACACAGGAAGGAGTTTGACCCATTCCTTCCTGCAGGCCTGTGAGGTGAGAAGGGAGGATATGAAAAAATGGATGAAAAGACAGCAGTAATTTACGGAACATCTGTGGCTTCCATGAGAACTGCTGCAAATTTAGGCAAACTTGGTTACAGGGTGATTGTACTTAATAAAGGTGATTTCCTTGACGATATCCCACATCAACTTTCCCATACAAGGCCCAGGGCAATATGCAATCTCTGTTTGAGGTTTGTGCTTAAAAGAATGAAGAATGTGAGTTTCCTGCACAATGTAGAGATTGATTCAATAAAGCGTAACGGTAAAATTGAAATTACCCTCAAACACACATTGCCAGATGTTTCACCTGAAAAGTGTGTTGAGTGCAATAAGTGTCTTGAGACAGGAAAGGTTAAGGTTATATACAGATCAATGGGGAACAGTACCTATATTGTTGACTGGGAAACTGTTGAGAATCCTGAGGAATTTTCAAAGGTCTGTCCCTTTGGTGCAATAAATCCTGACAGGGGTGTTAGAGAAGAAAAAGTAACAGCAGATGTATTTGTGATTGGTTCAAACTATACCCCTGAAGAGATGGAAAAACTGAAAGACTTCGGATATGGTGAGATAGAGGATGTGGTTACTATAGACCAGGTTGAAAACTGGTTCCTTGGTATTGGTCCTGCACTTGAAGCGTTGAAAAGGCCCTCTGATGGAGAAACGCCTTCAAGCGTGGCTCTTATTGTTACCCAGGGTATGAAAGAAACAAGCAATTGTGAAGGGTTTGAACCATTTGTACACGCAGTTGAAACAGGCCTCTCCATTAAGGAACTTGACCCATCTATTGATATAAAGGTTTTTTCCAGAGAACTCTTTACCTGGGGGAAGGGTCAGATATCCCTGGTGAAGCGGGCAATGGATATGGGTATAGAGTTTGTCATGGCTGAGGATGTTGAGGTTGGTGGGGTTATAAAATGGAATAATAATGAATTCAGGTCCGACCTGACAATCTTGTTCCCTCCCCAGAGACCACCTGAGATGAACAGGGAGATTGCAGAAAAGTTAGGGGTTGAACTGGATGAAAAGGGATGTATTAAAACAGGTCTTATTCCTGTTGAAACATCAATCCCCCATGTTTATGCAGTGGGAGAGTCAATTGGTCATTTCACAAATATTGATAGCCTCAATGATGCATCTGCTGTTGCTTCACTTGTTTTTTCAGAGTTTGGGAAAGCCAGTGTGAAGGCACAGGCTCCTAAAGAAGAGGTGCGTATTGACCAGTATGCCGAACCCAGGACTGGTGTATATGTTTGCAGATGTGCACTGGGTGAGATTGATGGAGAGATGCTCAGGGAGAAGATAGAAGGTTTGCCCCATGTTTCAAAGGTTGAGTTTATGGATTATCTGTGCCTGAATTCGGCCATTGAAAAGGTTGAACAGGATGTAAGGCGTGGTGATGTAAACAGAATTGTTCTTGGAGCCTGTTCTCCATGGCACAGGGGACTCTTTATGCAGAACGCATTGAGGCTTAGAGGAATTCCTCAGTCAATTATTGACATTGCAGAAATCAGAGAGATGGGGGTATCACCCCATAAAGAGTATGTGTTAGAGGAGGTAATGGAAAAGGTTTTTGACCTTATAAAACTTTCAGCAAAAAAACTTTATGGTGCGGATGTTTACTCTGAGCCAGTTGTTGATATAAATCAGACCATTGCCATTGTTGGAAGTGATTTATCAAGTCTGATTGCAGGGTATTATGCAGGTAAAAGAGGGATTAATACATATATGTTACTGCCAGCAAAACCAACCATTTCTGATGAACTGTCCTGGATATATGATGAATTGAGCACCTTTAACAGTGTGAAGTTGATTGAGTCTGTTAAGATTAAATCTATCACAGGTTATGTTGGTAATTATCTAATTGATTACGAGATTGATGGAGAGAGGAATTCAATTATTGGTGGTGCACTGATTGTTGCTGGTGTTCCAGTAGAAGTCATACCTGATGGCCTGGATATTGAGAATATCTCCATTCTTGATAATGAGGAGAAGAAAGGAAAGGTTGCTATTGTGTGTACTGGCATTGTTGGTGATACTTCATTTTCCCGTGTCTCCTGCCCACCTGCCATTAAAAGGGCAATTGAACTTGCAGAATCAGGGGTGGATATAACCATTTTTTATTCAGATGCTCCTGGTATGGGCAGGTTTGAGAAATTGAAGGAGAAGGCAGAGACAAGGGGTGTTAAATTCCAGATGTATATGGCAGGAAGCCTTGATACAGAAATGGGTGAGAAGCCTGTTTTGATATATAACAACAGGTCTGGTTCAAGGGTGAAAGAGGAGTTTGATACAGTTGTGGTTTCACCAGGGCTTAAAAATGATTCCCTATATGCTGAAACCATTGCTAATATGCTTGGGCTTCCAATGGATTCCTCAGGATTTTTCAAAACACGGGAAGACCCAGTTGAAGAGATAAACAGTAAACTTGCTCCCAATGAACTTGCAACAAATGGGATATTCCCATCGGGCATTGCAAAGAAGCCACTTGATACAGAAGGGCTTGTTATTGATGGTCTTTCATCACTTTTTGATGCGGTTTCTGTAGTAACAAAGAAGCAACTTGTACCGCAGTCAGGGTGGGTAATTTCATGGACCGATGAAAGAAAGTGTGCAGGTTGTGGATTCTGTGTTGATGCGTGTGGATACGATGTAAGGTACATTGACCCTGAGACAAAGGTTGCAAAGGTGAGGCCTGTGCTATGTCAGGGTTGTGGCGCATGTGAGGTTGCATGCCCATCTGGTGCAGCAAAACTCAGGGGATTGAATGCAAAAACACTCATACATATGATGGACTCAATTGTATAAAGGAGGTAATATGGCTGAATTTGAACCCAAAATTCTTGGTTTTTTCTGTAATTGGTGCACTTCCGCTGCAGCAGACCTTGCTGGAACATCAAGGATACATTATCCACCCAATGTTAGGCCCATAAGGGTGTGGTGTTCTGGAACTGTTGACCCTGCTTATATAATCAGGGGATTGCTTGAGGGTGCTGATGCTGTTGTTGTTGGTGGTTGCCATCCAGGGGATTGCCATTACATAAGCGGTAATTACAAGGCAAGAAGAAGGGTGAAACTCCTTAAAACAATATTTGAAGCCCTTGGGCTTGAGCATGAGAGGATATACCTGAAGTGGATTTCAGCAAGTGAAGGTGTGAAGTTTGCCAGAGAGATGACCGCTATCACCAATGAGACAAAGGAAAGAGGTCCCAACACCCTCGTGAAAAAATGGAATGTCTAAGGAGGACTATATGACTGCAAGGATAAAGAGCGACGAAATAAATAAAGGTGCAAGAGAGTTCCTTAAAAATCTGCTTGAGAAGAAGATGGTTGATGCACTGATAGTGCCCTTGAAACTGGATACAGGTAGAGGGGCATTCCCTGCATTTGTTACCAGCATGGATTACCTTGAGAAGGCAATGCCCTTTGTTCCTTTGATGCCTGTAAACACTGCAACACAGGTTTCAAAGATTACAAGAATGGAATCAAGCACTAAAAAGATTGGGGTTGTGATGAGACCCTGTGAGATAAGGGCATACATTGAACTTATAAAGTTCAATCAAATAGAACCTGAAAATCTTGTGATTATAGGAACGGATTGCTACGGTGTGATTGATTCACTGGAGTATAAGAACCTGGTGGATAGTGGAGAGAACCCTGATGAGATTTTCCTGAATAACCTGAAACAGGGTAAGGAAGACTACCTGAGAAGGGCATGTAAGACCTGTACAAACCCTGTTCCCAACAAGTATGCGGACATTGTGATGGGATACTTTGGTACTGGAATGGATGGTAATATCCTTCTTATCTCCCAGACAGAAAAGGGAGAGGAAATTCTTAAAGCCCTTGAATATCAGGAAGAAGAAATCCAGGGAAGGGATGATGAGGTAAAGAAACTTGTAGAAAAGAGGGGTGCATACTGGGAGGATGTGAAGAAAAAGACCTTTGAGGAGTTGAATGGGATTGATAACCTGTTGAAGTTCTTTGATACATGTATTGATTGTCACAACTGCAAGGATCAGTGTCCAATATGTTTCTGTAAGGAATGTTTCTGGGAGTCCCCTGTTTTTGAGTTCAGACCACCAAACTATTTTGAGTGGGCAGAGAAGAAGGGTGCTTTCAGGCTTCCCACAGATACACTCTTTTTCCATCTTGGAAGGCTTTCACACATGTCCCATTCCTGTGTTGGATGTGGTATGTGTGAGGATGCCTGCCCAAAGGGGATTGAACTCCAGAGGTTGTTCTATGGGGTTGGTGAAAAAACAGCTGCTGTGTTTGACTACCATCCAGGTATGGACCTTGAGGAAGAACCACCGCTTACAACATTCAGGGAGGACGAACTACAGGAACTTGGTTAATTGGGTAAATATCCTGTAATCTATGTTGATAAACTGGAATTGAGAAGCAAGATCCCCTCCTTGCTTGAAGAAAGGGGAGCAGACATTGTTATTAAGAAACTTGATGTTGCAGATTATCAGATCGGGAGTGAATGGGGATTTGAGAGGAAGAGGATTGACGACCTGACTTCTTCCATAATAAAGAAGCGGGTCTTCAAGCAGATTTATGAACTTGTTTCAGTATTCGTCCATCCTGTTATTATTATAGAAGGTGATATTGATAAAATAAGAAGGCTTAACAAGGAGGCTTTCTGGAGTTTTATTGGTTATTTATTATCATACCAGAATTTAAAAATTATCTGGACACCATCCCAGCTTGATACTGCGATTTTACTGTTAACCGTTGCCAGACAGAATCTCTATGGTGTTAAAGAACCAACATCTTTTTACAAAAGAAAGGCACACAACGAATATGAAGAGGTTATGAGGATAATTCACTCCTTTCCAGGTGTGGGCTCAAAGAGAGCAACCATATTAAGGGAAGTTTTTGGGAGTATCTACAACATAATCAATGCCGACAGAGAAACAATGAAGGAAGTTCTTGGTAAAAGAGGTGTATACCTGCATGAGTTGTTTCGGAAGGAGTATTTTTAACGGATGTACTTTCTTTACAAGATAAGAAAAAAAGGGGGGAACAGGTCCCCCCTTTTAATTTATCTTACAAGGGTTAGTTTGATAACCTTCTTGCTTACATCAGTAACAAGAACACAGAAGTAGTTACCTGGTAATGCAGGTTTTCCATCGTCCCTGTCACCATTCCAGACAACAGTGTGTTTACCTGATGTAAGGCCCCTTGCAAGGGTTTTTACATGCCTTCCAGAGAAGTCATAGATATCAAGCCTTATCCTCTGATTGGTAGGAATGGAGTAATTGATAGTTATACCATCATTGAATATAGCAGGGCCTGTAGTTGAAAGATAAAGTCCAGAATTGTCAAATTCTTCTTCAATCCCGGATACCCAGTCACTTCTGTCAAAGAGTGCCACCTCATCCGGATAATTAACATAGAGGATTCCATATATTCCTGAAGCAACCCTTTCAATACTGGGCTTTACGTTGTAACGAGTTACGCTGTCGGCAACAGTGTCAACAGTACTCCATGATGGATTACTGTAGGGTCTGTGTCTATAATATGCTCCAGCAGTTGTTGTACCAGATGTAAGATAAACCACACCTATCCCATCACCAAGCCTTGCTGTAACATCACTAACATAACTGGGTGCATTGGATGGCCCATACAGATAACCATAGTACCAGGTTCCTCCAACAGAATACCTTATTCTGTATTTTACAAAATTTGAATCATAGGATAAATGCTGGGGGTAAACAACCAAAACAGTGTCACCGTAAGCGCCAATGGAGGTGGCATACTCTAAATAATTGCCAGTTGTATCCAGGGGTCCAAAAACCTCCCATGTGCTCCATCCTCCAACTGTGTATACTTTGTTGTCAGTGCCAATAAAGGATGCCCACATGACCCTGTAAGGGGAGATTGTAATAAAAGCAACGCAGGCATCAAGTGCCCTGCTTGCATTTCCAACAGGTGGGTTGAATGTATTCCAGGTTGTTGCTGCTGTGTCACTCCAGTAAAGCCTTAAGGAGTCATTACCCATTATGGCAAAATAGAGAAGATAGCGGGGTGTTGAATAATCTGCATCACTTGTAAGAGCAATGTCCCTGATATCAGCTTCTTCATCTATAACTGTCTTGTAATAGTAGATAAAATCATCACTTCCATCGGAGGTATAAAATCTTCTTATACGGCCTACACCAGTATTTGTACTGTAGGCAACATAGACAAAGTCTCCAAGCACGGCACAATCAACGAGTATAGCACCTGAGCCCCAGTTGTATGTTTCTAACCATGTTCTTCCTGTGTCAGAGGAGATGTTGAGACTCCATCTTCTTGTTGTTCCCGTGTCATAGGCAGTGACTGCAAAGAGATGGCCTGTTGTGTTGTCCATATCCATGTCTATAATCTTAACAGAATCATGCATACTCACGAGAACATCGTCTCCCCATTTGATGGAGGTTTTAATGGGGGCTTTCCACGCAATACCCAAACCTGCATCCTGTAATTCAGAAGAATTCTTCAGAAGTGAAATGGCCTCTTCGTATTTTCCAGAGTTCCAGAGTTTCTCAATGGTTTTTGCCTTCTCCCTTGCTTCTTCATCACACTCTAATTGAATAATCGCATTTTCCTTCTGATCTGGTGTCATATGTTTCAGCATATACGCGGGGGAGGTGTGGAACCCTGATTCACCCTCTGGAGAAACCATTACATCTCTCCCTGATAGGGAGAAAACCATTAAAATTGAAACAACAACGAACAGATAACGCATAAACCCTCCTTTCAGTATTCTTTTTTTAATATAAGCAATCATAATACTATGTCAAGGTCAGAGATGATTTTCGGCCCTTGACAGGGGGGGGATTTGTGATATAAACATTAGTTGACTGGTAAGGCTGGGTTTTATAAAAAGAAACCTTTGAAAGGAGGTGAAACGTGACCAACGCACTTGGAAGGCACGTGTTGCTCGAATTTTATGGTTGCCCTCCTGAGACTCTCACAAGCACGGATTACGTGGAGGACGTTCTTGTTGGTGCTGCAAGGGTTTCAAATGCCCATATTGTCAACCATCTTTTCCATCAATTTCTACCCTATGGGGTCTCAGGAGTGGTTGTGATTGAAGAATCACACTACACTATCCATACCTGGCCTGAGCACGGGTATGCTGCTATAGACCTGTTCACCTGCAGTGATGATGTGGATGTTGAGGTTGCAATCCAGTATCTTAAAGACCACTTTAAGCCTTCAAAGATTGAAAAGGTTGAGGTGGACAGGGGTGTTAACTTCAAACTGGAGGCTGTATGAAGGAGGATGACCGATTATTCGTTGTTGAAAACAGTTTAGAGGAGGCATATACCACCTACTTTGTGGAGGAGATACTGGTGAGGGAGAGAACCCCTTACCAGATGGTGGAGATTTTTCGCCTCAAGGGATTTGGTAAATCATTATTCCTTGATGGTGTAATTCAATCTGCCGAGTATGATGAATATATTTATCATGAATCCCTTGTGCATCCAGCAATGTTTGCCCATCCCTCACCAGAGGATGTTTTTATTGGTGGTGGTGCAGAAGGTGCAACATTGAGGGAGGTCTTGAAGCATCCTGAGGTTAAACATGTAAAGATGGTGGAACTTGACGAAAGGGAGTGGGAGTTGTGCAAACAGCATTTACCAGAGTTTTCCAGCGGTGCCTTCAATGACCCACGGGTTGAACTGAAGTTTGATGATGCAAGGATTATTCTCGATGAAGATAACAGGTATGATATTATCATAATGGACTTGCTTGACCCTGCTGATGATAACCCATCAGAAGGTCTTTATACCCCCCAGTTTTTCAAAAAGATTAAGAAAAAATTAAAAAAGGGTGGAATCTTTGTAACACAGGCAGGTTCTGTTTACCTTTCACAGGGCAAATACTTCAAGGGGGTTCTGAAATCAATTAAGGATGTATTCTCAAATGTTGTTGGTTATACTGTGAATGTTCCATCATTCCAGGTTCCCTGGGGAGTTATTATGGCAAGTGAAACGCAGGACCTTTATTCAGTTAAAAAAACAGATATTGACGGCCTGAGGTATTATTCAATAGATTTCCATCCCCATCTTCTTGGTACATTCATCCCTCTAAAAAATGAACTGGGTCTCTGAACTCCAGACCAGTGGATTGAAAATATCCTTCAGGATTAAGAAAGTCCTTTACAGGAAGAGGAGCAGGTATCAATTGATTGAGGTTTTTGACACATATGAATTCGGCAGAATGATGATGCTTGATAGGAAGGTTATGCTTACACAGAGGGATGAATTCATATACCATGAGATGATTGTTCATCCCTCTGTGGCTTTACTTGGAGAGATAAAGAATGTACTCGTTATTGGAGGAGGAGATGGTGGGACAGTGAGGGAACTCCTGAAGTATTCCCCTGAAAAAATAACCCTTGTTGAGATAGATAGATTCGTGGTTGAGGCTTCAAAGAAATTCTTTCCTGAAATGGGGAAGGTGCTGGACAACCCTGTTGTTGATATTGTGTTTGATGATGGAGCGGAGTTTGTTAAAAAGACAGAGGATAGATACGACCTTGTGATTGTTGACTCCACAGACCCTGTTGGTCCAGGAGAGGTTCTGTTTTCAGAGGAATTTATCAGTCATATTTTTAGAATAACAGATGTGGTTGCAAGCCAGACTGAATCCCCGTTTTTGCACAGGGAGATAATAGTTCAGTATCATAAAAGGTTGAAGAAATTTTTTAAGAATATTGTTTTCTATACTGCAAACATTCCCACATATCCATCGGGTGTCTGGTCATTCACCATTGGTGTGAATTTTGAACCAGTTGTACGGTTAAAAAGGTCTTTCCAGTATTACACCCCTGATGTATTTGAGTCTGCAAGAATAATCCCACCTGCATTCAGAATAGATGCGTGAGAAGAAGAGAAGAGAGATTCTTGGGAAGGAGAAGGGTCTTAAACCCACTTCTTCTGGTTATATAAGAATAGCACTCGGTTATCCCAATACATACAGTGTTGGTATGTCAAGCCTTGGTTTCCAGTGGGTGTGGTATCTGTTCAACAAAAGGCCTGATACAATATGTGAGAGATTTTTCTATGACACAGGGAATACTACACTTGAATCTGGAAGAAAGATAATACTGTTTGATTTCATTGCCTTCTCCATATCCTATGAAATGGATTACCAGAGGGTTATTAAGATGATTGAACAGACGGGGCTTCCTGTACGTGCAGATGAAAGGGATGAGCGAATGCCTGTATTCATTGCAGGAGGAGGGTTTGCAAGTATAAATCCAGAGCCACTTGCACCCTTTTTTGATGTGATTGTTGTTGGTGATGGTGAAGGGGTGATTGATGCGTTGCTTGATAGATACCATGAGACAAAGGGAGTGGGTAAAAATGAGTTTCTTGAAAGCATTAAGGACTTAAGAGGTATATACATTCCATCAATAACATTCCCTGTTTACAGAGGAGGGGAGATAGAAAGTTTTGAGGGCAGAGAGGTGGAGCAGAATGTTTCATTCAGCCATCCAGTACCATTCACCCCTGTGGTAACTCCACTCTCCCATTTCAGTGATATGGAACTCATTGAGGTTGAAAGGGGATGCAGGTTCAGGTGTAAATTCTGCACAGTGGGATATGTGAATGCACCATTCAGGGAGTATGACATGGAGGAGGTGCTTGATGTTGTTAATCACCACAGGATAGGTTTGATAGGTGCGTCCCTTGCAGATTATACAAAGTTTGACAGGATTATTGAGCGATTAAAGGGAAGGGTTACACATATTGGTGTATCCTCTGTCAGGGCTGACAGGATAAAGAAACATACTATGAAATCCCTTGTTGAAATGGGGTTGAAGACAATCACCATTGCACCTGAGGTTGCCTCAAAGAAATTGATGGGTGTAATTTCAAAGGGAATAACAGAGGAACAGATTATGGGATTTGTTAATAAAGCAAATGATTCAGGCATAAGAAGGGTGAAGATGTACTTTCTTATTGGTGTCCCTGAGGAGGATTTATCCGACATTGAGATGATGGCAGGACTGATAATGAAGGTAAATAGGGCATTTAATGGGGAGGTGAGGGTTAGTGTTAATGTGATGATTCCCAAGCCATTCACAGCATTTGAAAGGTTGTCCCTCATTACAAAGGTAGATTACAACCACAGGGTATCACTGTTAAAGAAACTTATTAAGGGTATAAGGGTTGACATTATGCCATACCGAGAGGCATACACCCAGACCCTGTTCTCAAGGGGTGATAGAAGATTGTTTTTTGATAAGAATCTTGATAAAGATGTTTTTGTTTATCATATGGATTCAATGAATGTTCTACCGTGGGGATTTATAAAACAAAACCCCTCTGAAAATCAGAGGGGTTTTTCAAGGGGGTAAAATAATCAGAAAAAAATTAAACCTTTACAAGATTTTTATCAAGTTTTTTCAAACACTTTGAGCAAACCTTTATCTTCTTTGTTTTCCCATTCTCCTTTATCTTAATCACATGCAGATTGGGATACCTCACCCTCTTTGTAACCCTGTGAGAATGGGATATTTGTGCTCCAAATTGTGGTCCTTTTCCACATATATCACATCTTCTTGCCATATTTCCTCCTTTTTGTTGCCTTAATATATAAAAATTAAAAAGATTGTCAAGTGCGATAAAAGAATAGAGGGTTGCATACCCTGGAATTTATGTTATATTTAAACATGCACAAATACGCAAATATACAAAATCCATTGTTCAAGAGGAGGCAGGTATTCAGGGCACTTGCCTGTGAGCACAGGCTTGAGATACTTGAGATCCTCAGGTATGGTACCCACACGGTAACAGAGGTGGCAGGGTTTCTTGGACTGCATCCGTCTGTTGTTTCAAGGCATCTTTATATGCTCTTTTCCTCTGGCCTCCTCTCAATGGAGAAGAAGGGTAATGAGGTTTTTTACTCTTTGAGGGAACCTGAACTTATTACAGAACTTTTTGAAATTGTTGACAAAATAGGGAGGTGAAGATGGTTATTGCCTTTGCAGCAGATGACAGGAATGGGCTTGAGGGTGTTCTTGCTTATCACTTTGGGAGATGTCCCTTTTTTACATTTGTGAAGGTTGAGGATGGTAATGTTCTTGATGTACGGGTTGAGGAGAATCCCTTTGCAGAGAATCACCAGGTGGGGGTTGTCCCTGAATGGATTAAAGAAAATGGAGCAGAAATGATAGTTGCAGGTGGAATGGGACCACGTGCCCAACAGATGTTCGCCTCTTTTGGTATTCAGCCTGTTGTTGGTGCTTATGGTAAGATTGGGGATATACTCAATCAGTTGCTGGGTGGGGAAGTGCGTATTGCAGAAGTTGAGCATGAGCATGAACACATTAATGAAGAATGTAAACATAGAGACACACGTAACAAAGAATCCTCAGAAAATGAGGAGATAAGGAGGCTCAAACTTGAGGTTGACCAGTTGAGAAAGATAGTCGCGGACCTTGGTTCCAGACTATCAAAACTTGAGGAAAAATCTTGAAATAATCCCCCCTTGACATTACAGGATTTTTTGTAAAATTATCCTATGAGAGCGGGAATAGCTCAGTGGTAGAGCGCCACCTTGCCAAGGTGGAAGTCGCGGGTTCAAATCCCGTTTCCCGCTCCATTTTTCTGGCGGCATAGCCAAGTGGTCTAAGGCGACGGTCTGCAAAACCGTTATTCCCCGGTTCGAATCCGGGTGCCGCCTTTAAAAATATTCGGGAGGTTCCAGTGCTACCTATTCCCCATGGTGGAAAACTTGTAAATCGGTTTCTTGATGAGAAGAGCAGAGATAATATAATATCAGAACTCCCATCACTGAAAAAGATTGAACTTTCAAAGGAACTCGCCTTTGAGGTGGAGAATATAAGCACAGGACTTTTTTCACCCCTCCAGGGTTTTATGGGTGAGGAAGAGGTTGAAAGTGTGGTTGAAAACATGAGACTACCTGATGATACACCCTGGACCATTCCCATTGTTTTTGATTATGATGATACACTTGGTGTAGGGGAAAGGATTGCATTCACATATCAGGGAGAGCCCTTTGCTGTGTTTGACATAGAGGAGAAATTCACCTTTGACAGGGAGAGAATGGCACAAAAGGTTTTCGGAACAATTGATACCTCCCATCCAGGGGTGAAAGAGGTGCTGGGTTTGAAGGAGTATCTTTATGGTGGGAAGATATTTACATTCAAAAAACTGCCTGACCCAAACGAGAAATTTGCCCTGACACCAAAGGAGACAAGGGTTCTTTTTGAGTCAAAGGGCTGGAAAAGGGTTGTTGCATTCCAGACAAGGAATGTTCCCCATCTTGGTCATGAGTATGTCCAGAAGACAGCACTCACCTTTGTTGACGGGATTTTCATAAATCCTGTGATAGGGAAGAAGAAGAAGGGAGACTTTAAGGATGAGGTGATTCTTGAGGCTTACAGGGCATTGATTGACAACTACTATTTGAAGGATACAGCAGTGCTTGGAATCTGGAACACAAGGATGAGATATGCAGGCCCGAGGGAGGCAATATTCCATGCCATAGTGAGAAAGAATTATGGTTGCACCCACTTCATTGTTGGAAGAGACCACGCAGGTGTGGGAAACTTTTATCCTCCCTATGCTGCCCAGGAGATTTTTGACCACTTCCCTGACCTTGGAATAACACCTGTGTTCTTCAGGGAGTTTTTCTACTGCAAGAAATGTGGAACAATAACAAACTCAAGGGTATGTCCACATCCTGATGAGGACAGGGTGAATTTTTCAGGGACAAAAATAAGAAATATGCTTATATCGGGTGAAGACCCTTCACCCCAGTACATGAGACCAGAGGTTGTTCAGGTAATCAGAAAGTTTTCCAATCCCTTTGTTGACTGATTTTTTTAATGTTTTCTCCCTTCCTCAGTGCATCCATTATCCTTCTACTTTCTGGAGGAAGGGCTGAACTCAAAAATTTATGTACCTCTTCAAGCCATCTGAGTTTCTGGGCACATGAAAGTTTTCTGAATCTTTCAACTGCATGTTTGTCAACATAATAGTTGAAACCACCTTTACCCATTCATTATCTCCCTCAGTATCTCTATATCTGCCAAGTCCTGTTTTCTTCCACTTATTGTTTTCAATCTTATAAGGTCCTCAATACATACAACTGGAATGGGTTCACCTTCGGCATTAAACACGTTTTTTCTTGAATATAGTTCTTTGAAAGGAATGGGAGGGTTTATCAGAATATCAAGCACCTCAAAGGGATGTTCAGGGTTCACAAAGGAGAAAACAACCATGTGTTTTTTCTCTATCCATTCCTTTCTTTTAACTTCATCAAGTAGTTCTTCTGGAGCAACAGGGATTGCGGGTTTTAAATCAAGTTTCTCCATTGCCCTGAGCAAATTCTCAATATTTTCACGGGAGAGTTCCATAACAATATCAAGATCTGCTGTCATTCTTGGAATACCATAAAGGGTGGCAGCAACGCCACCCACGATAAGATATTTTACTCCCTCTCTATTTAACGTGCTTATTAACCGTAGGTATATTTCAGCCTCCTTCTACCTGTTTAAACACGATGTTCCCATTCTCCAGTTCTGCCACAACCTTACCTTCTTTTATTTTACCCTCTATTATCTCGTTTGCAAGTGGGGTCTCAATATATCTCTGGATTGTTCTTTTCAGGGGTCTTGCACCGTAGGCAGGGTCGTATCCCTCCCTTGCGAGGAATTCCTTAACACTATCAGACATCTCAAATTCAATATTTCTCTCTTTGAGCCTCCTCTTGAGGTCAACCAGCAGTATATCAACAATCTCCTTCACGTGTTCAAGTGTCAGTGGCCTGAATATGATAATTTCATCTATCCTGTTGAGAAATTCAGGCCTCATTGTCCTTTTTAATGCATCAAAGACCTTCTCCCTCAGGACT
>Ga0190359_1000177_pt1 | contig 42046 bp, 37 predicted proteins | sample 48721823_MG_FD_161269 | JGI IMG/M metagenome (GOLD analysis project Ga0190359, IMG submission 161269) | Hydrothermal vent microbial mat bacterial communities from Southern Trench, Guaymas Basin, Mexico - 4872-18-2-3_MG | ecosystem: Environmental > Aquatic > Marine > Hydrothermal vents >...
TGGTTAAGCTTCCTAACGTCAATATAGATCTGAGCGATCTTGAACTTTATTTTCATCTGTTATTCCTCAAGGTGGTTTCTCCAGGAACCAAAGAAGCTGTGTAGAGATAAGTTAAAGGAGCCATACGGATAGGGTGATTAGGGAAATAAATATAGGAAAATCAGATAGATAGTGTTGTTTCCAGAGATATCCTTAAAAACTTCCTAGTAATCTTCGACAGGTAATAGTGGCAAATAGAAGCCAAAAAGAAAATACGAGAGAGCGAATTATTAGTTCAGCGAAAAAGCTTTTCGCCGAACAGGGATACCAGAAAACCACAATTGTGGATATTTCAAAGCAGGCAGGGCTTTCCGAAGCTGCCCTTTACGAATACTTCCAGGGCAAGGAAGATCTGCTGCTTACTATTCCTGATTTGTGGGTATCTGAACTTCTCAAGGACCTGGATGAACAATTATTCGGCATAAAGGGTGCGTTCGGCAAGCTCAGGAAGTACCTGTGGTGGTACATGCGACGTGTTGAACAATCGCCCCTGGATGCAAAGATCGTATATCTATTTCTGAAGACAAACGCAAATTTCTTGAACACCCAAGTTTACTCCAACGTCAGGAAGTTATACTCGTACTTGTTGGACATATTTGAAGAAGGACGGACTTCTGGTGAGATGAGAGGAGACCTGAATCCTCGTTTTGCGAGGGATATATTTGTTGGAACCATGGATCATATAATTACGCGCTGGCTTTTGAAAGATATGTCATACTCCTTGTTTGAAAACCTGGAAGATATCTTTGAGCTTATGACCGATGCATTTAAAGCACATAATTCCGAAATGCTGAACAATCTCCACAATGAAGCAGTGGGTGTTGGTAGTGAAAACGGCGGGGATCGAGAGGCTCTCGCCTAATCCAGAGTGGCGATCTGGAGTTGAAGAATTGGCATCTCGTAAAGTAGTTGGGGTTAAACAAGAAAATGTTCACCAGACAAATTGAAAAGGAGGGGTAATAAATGGCTAAGCAATTATTTGAATGGGATTATTCATCGTATCCTGGGGCCAAGAAGTACCCGCATCTGTTTAAACCAATTGATATTGGGGCCCTTACGATTCCAAACCGAATCGTGTATGCGGCTACCGAAGACAACTTGAACACCCACGATGGTTTTGTAACAGATGCTGATGTGGCCTACATTACAAACAGGGCTAAAGGAGTTGTTGGCGGTATCTGCTTCATGCAGGGAGTCTACATGGATGAACCTCGCAAGGGGCAGGGATATGTTGGGCAAGCCGCGGCATGGGATGACAAGTATATTCCAGGCTTAAAGCGGCTGGCCGATGCTATCCACAGCCAAAAGGCGATTGCAGGTTTTCAACTGATGGATTGCGGTCGAGTCGGAGCAGTAGATGTAGAATATGGCCATGGCCCTTCGGCTGTTCCTCAGCGTCTGAGGATCTTCAGGCCCATACTGGAGATGAGCAAGGCCGAGATTGAAGAAATGGTCCAGCAGCATTTGGACGCAGCCAAAAGAGGACTTGAGGCAGGGTTTGATATTATCGAGATTTCAGGCATTGTGGGTTATCTGATCTCGAATTTTATCTCCAGCTATACCAACAGGAGAACCGACGAATATGGCGGTGATATAAGGGGCAGAATGAAGGTTGTCGTGGATATTATCAAGGGACTCAAGGAGGTGTGCGGCCCAGATGTGCCCATTGGTATTCGTCTTTGCGCTGAAGAGCTCCTAGATGATGTTCGGGGGAATACACCCGAGGAATCCATGGAGACGTATAAGATTTCGGAAGAAGCTGGCGTTGACTACATTAGCGTAACTGCCGGATGGCAAGAGTCCATTGTTCCGGTTATCAGCCGAGACGTGCCTCAGGGTAGCTGGCTTTACCTGGCAAAACGGGCTAAGGAAAACGTGAAAGTTCCTATTATGATGGCTTATAGGCTCTTTGATCCGAGACTTCCGAACGAGGCCATTGGAAAGGGCGAATTGGATATGTGGCAAATGTGCCGGCCTATGATTGCAGATCCTCTCATGCCCTTGAAAGTTCTTGAGGGGAAGGAGGAAGATATAAGATGGTGCGTGGCCTGCAACTTGTGCCTTGCAAGGCTCTTTCGAGATGCACCAATGACCTGCTACATCAATCCCCTTTGTGCTCATGAACATGATCCCAAATATACAGATCCACCTCCCCCTGAAGAGGAAAAGAACATTATGATCGTGGGGGCCGGGCCGGCAGGTCTTGAATGCGCGTATGTGGCTGCCCAGAGGGGGCATGAAGTGCATGTCTATGATAAGAAGGACCAAGTCGGGGGAACAGTCCTAGAGGCATCAAAAGCCCCTTACGGCGACGATGAGCTCCTTACCTGCATTAAATACCAGGAGACCCAGTGCAAGAAGGCGGGAGTTCATTTTCATCTGGGTACCGAAGTCAATGAAGACTTAATCAGAGATGAGCTTCCCGACAGCGTAGTTCTGGCTACAGGACCTACATACCCTCAGCTGGAAGTTCCAGAATCAGTTAAGGATAAGGTGGTAAGTATACTGGATGTGTTGAGAGGTGATGCGAAAGTCGGAGACAAGGTGGTCGTCTGGGGCAACCGGAAACCCGGCATTGGAGTGGCTCTATTTCTGGCCAAACAGGGGAAAAAAGTTACGATGGTGGGGAAAGAGAAATCAGCGGGCTTTGACGTGAACCCGTCCTTCAAATGGCGGTATCTGATTTACATGAGACAGAACAAGATCAAGACGTATAACGACTGCCAGATAGAGCAGGTCAGCGAAGGTGAGCTTATAGTGAAGACATATGACGGGTACCGGTTCCCTTTAAAATTCGACACTATTGTACTTACTGAAAGGGAGCTGAATGAAAACCTTAAGAACGTAGTTCAAGGGGAGGGTATCGAGCTTTTTGTTATTGGCGATGCCCTTGTGCCGCGGAATATTTCCAGCGCAGTGCATGACGGTTTTCGAATTGGGATTAGGATTTAGAGAGGAGGTCAAAAATGTCTTTTGATGCGGAAAAAGAGATCAGCAAATTGTGGGGGAATCTCCACAATGCGCAAGCTGAAATTGGTCGAATGTACTATAGGTGGCGCCAGGCGGCATTAGAACTGGCGGGGCCTGATGCCAACCCGCTTGACGTCAGTCTGAAGGCAGCGGAAATAATTGGCAAAGAATTGGGGAAAGCTTCCCTCCCAAGGTTAAACTGGCTAAAGGGAGAGGAGGCTTGGTTGAGAAGTTTTGCCGGAGGGATTGCTCTTCAGTGGATTACACAAGGGGCTATTGTCAAGGTAGAGCCAGGAGAAAAGCCCTTCGAGATGTTCATCAAGTGGGAGAGGTGTCCATGGCCTTCTTATGCCAAACAGTATGGTGTTAAGATGGAAGAAGACGTGTTGTGTTGTGATAAGATTCTTGAAAACATACTTCCGGACGTGAATGTATTTTTCAATGTGAATTACAAAATAGAGACGCTGAAAGCCATTCCAAGGGGCCAGGGCGTTTGTTTGAGAAGACTGTACAAAGTAGAATAACGTCAAGAAGAGAGGTGCAAAAATGGCTGCTCAGGTGGATTTAAATAAGTGTAATAAGTGTGGAGGCGTGGTCCAACCTTTGTGTGTGGAGATTTGCCCTGATTCAGCAATAAGGGTGCAGGATGACAGGATTGTGGTCACTGAGTTTTTGTGTGAAGATTGCAATGAGTGTGGAGTTGTTTGTCCAGACAGGGCCATAACAGTTTCTGTTGAAAAGGTAACCTTTTGAAAGCGTTTTGAAGAAAGTTTTCCCTTAATTTCAATGGAAAACTGAGATGAGAGGTTGCCACTACTGAGGAGGCGATAGATATGAAGGTGAATAAGATAGACCATATTTGTATTGCCGTAAGGAACCTGGAGGAAGCGAGGAAGATCTGGGAACCCATTTTAGGCAAGTCTGAGCCGGATGACCCCTATGTTGATGAGCCTGAAAAAATAAGAGTTGCCAGGTACTGGGTGGGCGAAGTGGGCTTTGAGCTGATGGAATCTACCTCGCCGGATGGTGATGTCGCCAAGTTCATTGAGAGAAATGGCGAAGGCATTATGTTAATAAGCTTCAACGTGGATAACACGCGGGAAGCCATTGATGAGTTGAAAAAGAAAAACTATCCTTTCATCCCTGACAAACGGGGGGAGGTCGCAAGGCCTTTCAGAGATTGTGAATTTGCCTTCATCCATCCTAAGAAAATGAACGGCGTCTTGCTGGAGCTGATAGACTATAAGTGGGATGAACTTAAGAAAGGTTAGATCTGGGAGGAAAATCCGGTTCTTGTGAATCTTGAAAAAAGGGATGCGATTAATCTGCCTGCGGAGGCTGGTGGGCTGATGTAACAAAAACACTCCTGTTAAAGAGTTCATGAAGGTGTTGACGAGGTAAGGAAGAGGCAGGCAGTGCTCCTTCTGTTTAGTGGGAAGGTGTTTGGAATGAGGAAAAAGGCTCTTGTATGGCAAAAAAATACATAGATTTTGAAGTTTACCTCGTGTACGTTGACGCGGACAAATGTGATGGATGCGAGGAATGTGTTAGATATTGTCCAGTGGATGTCTTCGATTTTTCAACCAAGGCGTACCCTGTGCGACCAAGGAATTGTCTTGGGTGCCGAACGTGCGAAGCAGTATGCAAGTCGAAGGCTGTCGTTATTACTGAAATATGAGATGACACCTCGTCGGATTTTTTGCATGGTGCAGGAGCATCCATCTCTGAGAACAGAGAAGGATGCTTTTTAGATGATCAAGCTGGGTCCCCTTTCCGAGATAGCATAGTGGATTTTTTGTCCTACAAGTAAGTCTTGTTATGAGCTTTTTGCCTATCGCCTCTGTGCCAGTACAAAGGCTTCTTCCTCCCTTAAAGCGGTGAGTAGATTCAAAAGAAAAATGTGAATACTCTGATCTGCAGATTCTGAGGTAAGTTCATGGATAACTCAATACTTATAATCGGCGCAGGAGTTGCGGGAATTAATTGCGCGTTGAATGCTGCCAAATACGGCACACATGTTTACCTTGTGGATGACACGCCAAGCATAGGTGGCATGATGGCAAGGCTGGACAAGACCTTTCCGACGAATGACTGTTCTATCTGTATTGAGGCTCCTCAGATGTATGAGGTCGACAATCACCCCAATATAGATATTCTAACGAACACAGAGGTCAGAAAGGTAAAAAAGGCTGACGGCGGTTTCAGTGTCAGACTCATAAAAAAAGCCAGATTTATTGACGAAGAGAAATGTACCGGATGTGGTGCATGCCTGGAAGCGTGCCCAGTTACTGTCCCTGACGAGCTGGACGGTAAGATAGGTGGGGTTCGAAAACTGATTTCAATTCCCTTTCCTCAAGCGGTACCCAACGTAATGGTGATAGATCCCGACTGCCGTTATGGGAGGATGCGCGATAAAGGAGCATGTGTAGGTGGGTGTGTTGTCGACTGCAGTCAGTGCCGTGAATGTCCTATTGCGCTCTGTGTTGCCGCATGCCGAAAAGAGGGCAAAGATGCAGTGCGGCTCTGGCAGGCCAACAAGAACATAAATATCGCTGTAAGAAGCATTGTAATCGCAACGGGTATTACAGATGCTAAGCCGCCACGCGGCCTATATGGTTATGATCTCTATGATAATGTTGTTACATATACTCAGTTTGAGAGACTCATGAATGCAGGAGGCCCGACAGGAGGACAGATTATAAGGCCTTCTGACCGTAAACATGCTCATAGAATTGCATGGATACAATGTGCGGGTCGAGGGTTGGAGGGAGGAGTTCCTTATTGTTCAAAAGTATGCTGTATGGTCGCAACCAAACAGAGCATCATAACAAAGGAACATGACCCTCAAGTGGATACCACGGTATACTACAATGATCTAAAGGCCTATGGCAAGGGCTTCTGGGCTTTCTATGAGAAGGCCAGGGAAAACGGTGTCAAATACGTAAGAGCTAGGCCCTATGACGTCTTTGAAGATCCTGAGACAAAGAACTTGACAGTTAGATATGAGGATCTGGACAGCGGTGAGCTTAGGTACGATGAGGTAGAAATTCTTGTTCTTTCCACTGGTCTTGTCGCAAACAGCAGGAATGAGAGGTTAGCCAAGATTCTGAAGATCCAATTGGATAAGCTTGGGTTTTTTAAAGAAAAGGATCCCATCTCCGCTCCATTGGAAACAGAGGTGGAGGGGATATATGTCTGCGGTGGAGCAACTGGCCCGATAGATATCTCTGAGTCAGTGGTTCAGGCGACTGCCGCAAGCCTGAAAGCTGTCTCACCAAGATAAAGTAGGTGGACTTCACTACGGCAATATCGAAGGCACTCTGTTGCTTCGATTGCTCTAATGGACAGAAACTCAGCTGTTTGATGAATAAAAATGCAAAAATATGGTTTGTGTTGAGTCGAGGTAAACTCAATGACTGAAGAAATCCGGATTGGGGTATTTGTGTGCGATTGTGGTTCAAATATTGCGGGGGTGGTCAATGTACCCGAGGTTGTGAACTACGCAAAAGGACTGAAGAACGTGGTTTTCGTTGACGAGGGTAAATGGTCATGTTCCGTGGATGCTCTCAGCTCGATGCAGGAGTCCATTAAGGAGCATAAATTAAATCGAGTTGTTATTGCATCATGCACCGCCCGAACCCATGAACCTCTGTTTAAACAAACTGTTAAGGAAGCGGGGCTAAACCCATACTTGCTGGAATTCGTGAGCATAAGGGAACAGGTTTCCTGGGTTCATATGAATGAACCGGAAATAGCAACGCAGAAGGCTAAGGACTTGGTCAAGATGGGAGTAGCCAAAGCTGCCTTACTTGAGGAAGGTGAAGAGATCAGGCTGCCGGTTGGAAAAGACTGTATGGTCATCGGGGGCGGCATGGCGGGTATGACAGCCGCCCTCAGCCTTGCTAACCAAGGTTTCAAAGCAGTCCTCGTTGAGAAAAGGCCGCAGCTAGGAGGGCTACTAAACCTAATCTCGACAGTTTCTAGGGACAAGGAATTACTAAGCGCTGAAGAGATTGTCAGGGGGCAGGCAAAGCTTGTTGAGACTCACCCTAATGTAGTGGTTTACACTAACGCGGAGATTGAAAATGTGGACGGCTACATCGGCAATTACAGCGTAACAATTAAATCTAATGGAACAAGAAACAATTTTGATGTGTCAACGGTTATTGTCGCTACTGGAATGAGAGAGTTGAATTTAGAGGGAAAGTTCTTTTATGGGAGCGATTCTCGCGTAGTTACACAGCTTGAGCTGGAAGGGATTCTTAAGAATAATCAGCTCGGAGATGTCAAGAACGTGGTCATGGTTAATTGTGTCGGGTCAAAAAATGAAACCCGTGGTTGCTGCAATATTGGCTGCCACGTGTCGATAAAGAATGCGCTTGCAATCAAAAGGGTCAATAAAGAAGCGAAGGTATATATTCTCTACAGAGACCTAAGCATGGTTAAGGAAGAGCATTTTCACATAGACGCGGCTAAAGCCGCTGGGGTGAAGTTCTTGAGATTTCCGGACGACAGGTATCCAGAAGTTACCAAAGACAATGAGAACCTGATGATAAACGTATACGACATACTAAGTGGAAGGGCTTTCCTTCTATCAGCTGATCTTCTTGTTCTTACCGCTGGTTTTGAAGGGGATGAGACCATTGAAAAGATCAAAGGGCATCTTAAGGTTTCGAGCAACGCGGAGGGGTTCTTTCAAGAACGTCATATCAAACTGGGCCCCCTAGATTTTCCGGCAGACGGCATAGCCCTTTGTGGGTGTGCGAAGAATCCAAAAACCCTGAAAGAGACCATCGAAGAAGGTATGGGGGCGGCTATGAGGGTCTCCATTCCAATGAACAATGGGTATATTGAGGCAGAGGGGATCGTGGCTGATATTGATCTTGCGAACTGTAATAGTTGCGGTCTTTGCTGGAAGAGATGTCCGTATGGTGCCATACGTGTTAATGAGAACAAAGAACCCCAGGTGGTAAAAGCGCTTTGTAAAGGTTGCGGTCTTTGTGCAGCAGATTGCCCTAAAGAATGCATTAGCATTGTTCACTATTCCGACGACCAGGTTTTGGCTCAGGTAGAAGCTGCTTTGGAGGAGAACCCTGCAGAGAAAATAATTGCCTTTGTCTGTCACTGGTGCGCACTTGGCGGCGTTGACATGGCAGGAGTGAGCAGGCTTCAGTACCCGCCCAATGCGAGACTAATACGGGTGATGTGCTCGGCGAGGGTTTCAATTAAGTTCATTCAAAGGGCTTTTGACTTAGGGGCTGCTGGCGTACTTGTGGCAGGCTGTGAATTCCCAACATGTCACTACATTTCAGGGAATTATGCTGCGGAAAAAAGGGTAAATAGGGCCAAGAAGATACTGGCGAAGAAAGGATTTGACCCTGATAAGCTATGGAATATTTGGTGCTCAGCGGCGGACGGGCCAAAGTTCGCAAACACGATGAGGGAAATGGTAAGAGAGCTTCATCTTGCAAAAGAGGTTTGATGAGATGGATTCGAATACGGCTTTAGCAGAGAAATTTAGTGATGTAACCATGTTCAGGACTTGCGAACAGTGCGGATGCTGCAGTTCTGGTTGCCCTATTACAGGTGTGGATGACTTCAATATCAGGAGAATCATAAGATTTGTGGAGCTTGATCTAATTGAAGAGATAGCCAATAGCTCACTTCCATGGCAGTGCACCACCTGTGGTCGGTGTGAAAGCGTGTGTCCGAACGGCATAGCGATCCTGGACATTGTGCGACCTCTGCGCTCTATGACACCTAAAGACTTTATGCCTGAGGAGGTCCCGCCGTGCACTGCTGCCTGCCCTGCCGGTATCGATGTGCCGGGGTACCTCCGGCTAATTGCCCAAGAGAAACCTGAGGAAGCCTGCAAACTTATTCTCGAGAAAGTTCCATTTCCGGGTATCTTGGGACGGGTGTGCATGCACCCATGCGAAAGTAAGTGTAGAAGAGGCGAAGTTAATGAGCCGATTGCCATTTGCGCTCTCAAGAGGTATGCAGCGGATAAAGCAGACGGAGCGTTCAAAGGAGCTTCAAAGGTTAAAGAAAGTACAGGCCATAAGATCGCTGTTATTGGTGCTGGACCGGCAGGATTAACAGCTGCTTTTTATCTCAGGAAAATGGGGCATGATGTCACTGTATTTGAGGCTAGAGCCAAGGCTGGGGGTATGATGCGTTATGGGATTCCTTATTATAGGTTGCCGGAGGAGGTCTTGGAGAAAGAAATAAACCAGGTGCTGAGCATTGGGATCAGGCTTGAAAATGAGAAAAGGCTTGGAGTTGATTTTACCCTTGACCAGTTAAAGGCAGAGGGATTCCAAGCTATTTTTGTAGCGACCGGGCTTCAGAAAAGCAGAAAAATAGATCTCGAAGGGACTGATCTGGAAGATGTCTTTTGGGGAGTGGATTTCCTGGCAAATGTCAATGTCGGGAATAACGTCCGGCTTAAAAACAGAGTGCTTGTCGTAGGGGGTGGTAATGTGGCTGTGGACGTGGCCTTGAGCGCCTTGAGAACGGGGGCAAAAGAGGTCACTATGGCATGCCTGGAGAGCAGGGAAGAAATGCCCGCCAGCCCGTGGGAGATAGAGCAAGCGCTGGAAGAGGGAGTAAAGCTTATGACCTCCTGGGGACCTCATCGAATCATAGGAGACAATGGGAGGGTAAGTGCAGTTGAACTTGTCCGATGCACGTCTGTCTTTGACGAGGGGGGGAACTTCTGCCCGGCTTTTGGTGAAGAGAAAATGACGGTTAATGCTGATCAGGTAATACTGGCAATAGGCCAAGCTGCAGATCTGTCTTTCATTTCCGGCCAAGAGCAGATAAGGTCTGGGGGAGGTTTGATTGAGACTGATCCTGAAACAATGCAGACAAGCGTCCCGGGCGTTTTTGCGGGGGGAGATGTTGCAACAGGCCCCAGCTCTATTATAGAGGCTATAGCAACGGGACGTAAAGCGGCAATAGCAATTGACAAATCCCTTGGTGGGCAAGGAACCCTGGATGAGACCTTAGCGGAAAGAGTGGATACGGAATCTTATACGGGCAAAAGGGAAACAGGGTTTGCTGATCTTAAAAGAGTAAGGATGCTCACTCTCCCCATTTCTGAAAGGCATTCCGGTTTTAGCGAGGTAAACCTTGGTTTGGGAGATGAAGAAGCCCTCCGCGAGGCGAAAAGGTGTCTTCAATGCGACCTGGAATTACGACTTGCCAAGGAAGGCAGGCTCGCAGGAACAGGGTAGAACGCCAAAGTGCATGAGAATATGAAAGGAGGTTCATTATGGCTAACTTCTTATTTGTGCTCAGTAAAAATGATAACGAGGCTGCGACAAGGTGCTTTCAGTTTGCAAAGATTGCACACTCCAAGGGACACAAGACCAATTTGTTTTTTATTGATGGAGGGGTTCTGTGGGCTGATTCCACAAGGAATTTCTCCCTGAAAACAGGGACAGGTGATTGCCCGAATGATTATCTGCCCTACCTGGTGGAAAATCATGTCCCCATTGGTGTTTGAATTCCCTGTGCAAAGGCTCGCCAGTTAGACGAGAGTAAGTTTTTTTCAAATATGGTGCTGGACGGCGCCCCTCATCTTATTGACCTCGCGGCAGAGGCCAAGGTATTCAATTTCTAGGGGCTGTTTACAGACGTGCACAGGGCTTGGCTAGCCCTTCTTCGCGTAGGCGTGGGCCTGCTGCCCGGCTATGTATTCGTCGCCCCTTTCGCAGTGGCTCAGCAGTGCAAGCAGATTGCTCTGTGTGCCGCTCGTTGCGAAAATGGATGCCTCTTTCCCCGTCATTTCTGCGGCAATGGCCTGGAGCCGGTTTATGCTGGGGTCCTCCCCGTAGACATCATCTCCGACTTCAGCCTCAGCCATTGCTTTGCGCATCGCAGGGGTTGGTTTGGTAACCGTGTCGCTACGCAGGTCGATGATTTTCTCTTTGCTTTGCATGATCCAGCACTTCTCCAGTTATTGATTTTTAGGCAGCAAGACGTGTCGGTCATTTGAATCCTCCGCCTTCTTGTATTACCTATCATCATGTGCAACTTTTTGAAATAGGATTTTACCCTTGTCTCTCCGTTTGAGCATATAAGGAGAAAGATTTTCTTGCTATACACTATAAAAGAAGTATATTTTCAAGAATTAGTGAAAGCTTTTGTCGGCCTGGAGAGAAATGAAGAAATTTATCTACTTGGATAATGCGGCGACTTCTTTTCCCAAACCTCCGCAGGTATTCAAAGCCATGGAACATTTTATGAAGGAGGTAGGGGCCAATCCTGGAAGATCAGGTCATCCCCTGTCCCTTGAAGCATCCCGGATAGTGCAAAACACTCGTGAAAAACTGGCAGCTCTATTTAACATAAAGAATCCTGAACGCATTGTTTTCACGATGAATGTCACAGAATCCCTCAATACTGTTTTTAACGGGTTTCTGAAACCGGGTGATCACGTGATAATAACCTCGATGGAGCATAATTCTGTGGTTCGGCCCCTAAAGTATCTCGAAGAAAGCGGTGTTGTTTCACTAAGCATAGCCCCATGCGATCACAAAGGTTTCTTGGATACTGAGGAACTTCTCCGTCTGATTAAGAAAAACACTGCACTGGTGGTCTTAAACCATGCTTCCAATGTCTGTGGGACAATCCAGGATATTAGAGCCGTGAAAGAAGCAATACGGGAGGTTCCTCTTCTTGTTGATGCAGCGCAAACTGCTGGATGCTACCCGATTGATGTGGAAAAAGATGGAATAGATTTCCTTGGCTTTACCGGACACAAGGCTCTCCTGGGCCCCCAGGGAACAGGAGGGTTGTACATCCGCGAGGGCCTAAGCCTGAGGCCTCTTAAAAGGGGAGGGACAGGCAGTATATCAGAAAAGATAACCCAGCCTGACTTCTTACCGGATGCACTGGAGAGTGGCACGCAAAACAACGTGGGCATTGCGGGTCTCGGTGCGGGTGTTGATTTTATCCTTCAGCAAGGTATAAGCAAAATCAGGGAACACGAGCAAGTGCTCACCTCCACGCTTCTGAAAAACCTATTTGATGTTCAGGGTCTCACGATCTACGGCCCCCTTAAGGCGGAAAAACAGACCGCCACCGTCTCAGTGACCTTTGAAACTATCCTACCGACCGGCACTGAGCATTTGCCCAGCGGCTGCGGAGCAATCAATCTCGGATGGCTGGAGGATGGTCTTTCCCCGAGTGAAGCCGGGGGCATCTTGAACAAGAAATACGATATCTTCGTGCGGGTAGGCCTTCATTGCGCCCCCCTGGCACATCAAACGCTCGGAACGTACCCAGATGGAACGGTGCGGCTCAGTATGGGGTATTTTAATACAATTGAAGAAATGGAAGTGGTTGCCGGAGCCATTCGTAAAATCGCTGAAAGTTAAATCCGGATTTCCTTATATTCCCGGAGAAGATTGGATGGCACTTTCTGGACATACCTCCGCGCAACGTCCACACTCAAGGCAATGACTTCCGTCAATTTTATACACATCTCCTTCTGAAATTGCTCCTACAGGACACGACTCCAGGCATATACCACAGGCAGTACATTTGTCGGTTATCAGATACCCTGATGGATTAACCGTTTCACCGCCAAAGGAAAACCGCTCGCGTCCGGGCGGCTCGACTGAAAGGTCGAATATTTCACCTTTGCCGCGGTACATTTGAAACGCCTCCAGAATGTCTCGTTTTTCACCAGGATACAGATCATTCATCATCGGGTTATGTTGGAAAATCCTATCTACTATATTTCTATCCCCACAGAATTGAATTTCACCGACAATGCGGGCAGAAACATAATTTTTGTCCATCCCGCAAATCGCCAGCCTGTGGTTTTCTTTAAGCTGTTTATAGTAGGGCTTTCCTCTCGCAGTTAGAAAATAAAGGCCGTCTTCCCCTGCAAGCATCACATCGGCAATCCGAATAACCGGTTCACCTTTATTTATTGTTGCGCAAGAAACCGATTTGACTTCCCTAAGAAGCCTAAAGGCTTTTTTTGTCACTTCATTCATGTTTGCCTCCACAAGTCTTCAATTCGCGCTAAAGTTATAGTCATTTGGCAAAACTCCGACGCAGACGCGGCTGGCTAAACCGTGAGACCCGTGCATTATTGCTTGCGCTCCTGCAGGTTATCCGTCACGACAGGCAGCCCTGCCTAAATGGCCCGGACATCGAAAGCTTCATTCGCGAAAACAGCTACAGAAAGTGTGAGATGCCCTATCGCATTACCGGCATGCATCAGGCAGGACATCTTATTGACTCAGGCTACTCGCGTTTCTTGTCAAGGGGCGATTCTTTGGTGGAGCCCCACGGGCAAGCCCGTGGCACCACTTAGTCTCGCCGAATTGCTTCGCAATCGGCGGGACTTAGTGGTACGACATCCCGCCCGCCCTTAACCGCATTCATCCACGGCTAAAGCCGTGGCTTTCTGCGGGCGGGGTAAAAAACCATTTTATGATCTTGGGGTGGTCATGTTAAGTAGACGACGCCTTACACGGGAGGGAACTTTAGAGTTGGTTTCAACAAGCTTCAATTCAGGAATTCCCCCAAATATCTGAAATGCTCGTCTTAAGACGCGATCATCCCAGATTGTTTTTATATCGTTTCTGGTGAGTTTCTCTGATTTAATCGCTTGTCCCATCCCACCTAGCTTTTTAACAACAACCTTGTTGATCGTGTTGACAAGAAACTGTGAAGTGTATGGATCACGTCGGCCTTCCTTTTCTTCTTGAGGTGCAGCTCGTCTTGACTCCAATAACCAGGCCAGTGAGACCATGTCATGGGCAACAAGAGATTCGGAAGCCAGGATGAGTCCGGTCTCAGGCGTAACAACATAGCCCTTGTCCGGGCCCAAGGTGGCCAGAATCTTGTCTGCCAGGGTCAGTGTCAGTCGATGTTTTTCCCTTAAACCTGCCACTGTGTTTGCCTCGGCCGTCTTTTCCTGGAAAGTTGCGGCATCACGGTGGTACTCAAGGCGCGTATCGGTTCTCCAGTAGCCCACAGCAGCCTTCATGCCCAGGCTTGAACCCGCCAGGGCGTGCCGGCTGCAGCGAGGGAGGAGCACTATATGATCCACCTCCTTGATAATCTTGGGCATCATGATTCCGGCCTTCCAGCTAGTTCCATTTGCAGGGCCATCTTCGTAAAAGGCGTCCCAGCCCGATTCTTCGGGAAGCACTATTTCCGCGCCGGCAGCCACGGCTGCCTGTGATATACCACAGCGCTCCATCAATTTTCTTGTGCTGCCTTTCCTTTTGTCGGGCGAGAGCTTGACATGTTCAATACCAGACAAATCAGTTACAATCACCCGCTTTGCGCCCTTTTCTTTAAGAAGAGTAACCATGGCTTTCACACAAACCGGGCTGGTAGTGGCAGGATAAGGGTTTCCCGAGTTGACGACCGGCTTTATCAGCACAGAATCGCCGCGTGATAGCCAGGAGAAATCAGTCGCTGCCTCGGCTGCATGCCGGATCGCTTCCAGGATGTCGTCTTGAGTGGTTCCACGTACTACTCCGGCTAAACTCACCCTGGCATGCTGCCGGGATCTAAATATTTTTCCAGCGGCGCTGACCCGGCTCCAGGGCATAATTGCAGCGACAGGACTTATGGCCATAAGGTGTATAAATTCACGTCGGCTCATCCCGGGGCTGGCACAGTTTGGTTCTTTTTCTTTCATTATTCCCTCCAATTACCCGGGTATTCGGGTTTAGGACTGAAGACGGAAGTATTTTCAATGAGTAAAGCAGGCCTGCTTCCCTTTCAGCGAACTCAAATGCAGGAAGATTGTACTTGCCTGGATGGAAACACATACAAGGAGAGAATTTCACAGCATTTTTTCCTTCAGCCTATCCACCTGAGCAGTGACTATTTCCTATCCGCTAAAAGACGATTGTGAAATTGCTGCTTTGAGAGCAGGAGCGAGCCCCTACTCTCAAAAGACTCATTTATTTTTATAGAAAGCCGGTAAGAACAAATCAAGCAAAAAAGTTCCGCCATAACGGGGATATGCCTTGATCAGCTTTTCATTGGCCGTTTTCACATCGGGCGATTCTCCAATTATTTTTAGTGTCGTTTCGTAATACTGAATTGCCTTATCAAAAAATTCAGGGCCCATGGGCATAACATGCCCGGGCATGATCCATTTGTAATTTTTTCCTCTTAGTGATTTTAACATTCTTATCCGGGGAGGAATCGGAAACATCGGCGCATGCATGCCAACATAGGCTAAATGATGGTGAATTAAGGCCTAGAAATTGTTATTGACCCGTGTTAACAGGCGTATGATTGCGTCCTTTTCTTTTTCCGTGAAACCAGCATAAGCGCGATCGAGCAACTGCTTTGAAATATCACCAAAATCAGCTTCAAGTTTCTTTCCTTTCTTTGTTAGCCTGACCTTTGTTACACGATTATCCGCGACATCCTTTTCCCTTTCAAGATAGCCGAGCCTCACCAATTTATCCACCAGTGTAGTGACTGTGGACTTTTCCCTGTCAATTAGTCGAACTATTTCTCCCATGGTGAGTTTGGAATTTCTAAACAGATGAACGAAAATGCCCCCGTGGGCAGGAGCAATGTCTTTAATACTGTGAGAATCTAGTCGCTTGAGGAGAAACCTGTTGGCTTTGTCCCGAATCGCCGAGATCAATGCTATAATCCGTTCCCTATGCATGTCATAGAATAGTTTGGCATCCAACTAATGGCAAATCTTTTTAAGAATTTCTTAACATGGATTTGGTGCTCGGCCCTCCAAAAATAGGAGCAAGCAAAGCGGTCGCCTTTTGGAAAGCTTTTTTTCTTCCAAAATATTAAATTGATATGCTATTTTTGGTAATGTCTAAGCACGCAAATTCAGTTTGCCATAATTAGGATAACTCAGGAAAATGTTCAAGGTGAGATCATGGAAAAACGGATCCACGCCCGTGTCATCTGTCTAATTATTGCATTTATCGGAACTATTTCAATGACCGGCATATTTTTCCTATCGAGTCCCGCAGGGGCAGTAGGTAGTAAAAAGCTCAAAGTCGGGGTTCTCCGGCACTGTCCCCCCTTTTCCTTTGTTGATGAAAAGGCCGAAATCCTTCGGGGTTTCAGTGTGGATCTGGCGAAGCTGCTGGCGGGCAATATGGGAGCAGGGGTCGAGTTTTATGCTATGGACGAGTCGCGTTTGTTGAATGCCCTGGACAAGGGAAAAATAAATTTGATCAGCGGCATCATGATCCGGCCGGGGAGCATACACGGTGTAAATCTTATTGAAGTTCCTATTTACGTAGAGAGGAAATATTTTGTAAACAGGGAATGCCTAACAGTTACTTGTTACAAAGACCTCCCTGGACATACCGTTGCGCTAGAGAAGGGCCGCAGGCTTGCCAAGCTTGTGCCCATCCTTGAGAACATCAGTTTTCTCACTGCAGATTCGCAGGAAGAGGCCCTTTCTATGGTCAATAGTGGAACGGCCCAGGTATACATTTCAAATTGTAGGCTCTGTTCCCTTTATTTTATCCAAAAGGCTGGTTTGGAAAACATCAAGGAAGTGGGTATGCCCATTGAGACCGTGCCGTTAGCTTTGGCCGTGCCCACAAATAACCCGGAACTGCTGACCTCTTTGAGCGTCGCTTTCGGGAAAATCCTGGAGAACAAAACCTTTGATGTAATCTATCGCAAGTGGTTAGGTCAGAACGTCCAGTACAGTGCATGGAACAAATACGTAAAATTCATCATGGGTGGTATAGGTATTGGCGCGTTTGTATTAGCGGCCTCCATTTTCTGGAGCCTGACACTCAAGAGAAAGGTTCGACAGATCACCATTGATTTACAACGCTCGGAACAGAAATACCGCGATTTAATAGAATCCTCACCTGACATGATTCACCTTATATCTTCCGACGGTGCTGTTAAACTCACGAACAGGATTGCCTTACAGAAACTTGGATACAATGAAAACGAAATCATTTCACTAAAACTTCCCGATCTCATAATTGCGGAGCAATATGATGAGGTAATCTCATTTGTGAAGACTGTTTTCCGTAAAGGTTTTCGCCATAAGGAATTTGTTTTTAAGTCCAAAGATGGAAAAAGGATTTATGTGGAAATGATGGCTACAACTATTGCCGGATTGAATGCTGCAGAGCCCCTTGCATGTTGCTTCTCGCGTGATATGATGGAGCGAAAGAAATTGGAGGAGGACTTGATTCAGTCGGATAGACTGGCTATTATGGGACAGATGGCTGCGGGAATTGCTCATGAAATCAATAATCCTCTCGGCATAATTCTATCTAACGCGGATGACGTACTTCATAACGATTTGGATACAGAAACCATCCGCCAGAGCCTGGAGTCGATTGAGCGAAATGCTATTCGCGCTGGGAAAATCATTGAAGACTTGCTTTCCTTTACCCGCCCGAATCCAAGTGAAAAAACACCGATAGACCTTGCGCAGCTTGTTGACGAGACCCTGCTTTTTTTGCGGCACAAGCTAAGGCAGAACAAGATCAAGATTGAAAAATTCTTTCCTTGTGACGGGCTTATATTTCATGGGGATGAAAACCTGCTCCAACAACTATTGGTTAATCTTGTGCTCAACTCCATTCAGGCTATGCCCCACGGGGGGACTGTGAGGGTTCGTGCATTTCTTCAAGAAAATGATGGAAAAAGAAAAATCAACCTGGAAGTCGAGGATGACGGGATTGGTATTCCAGAAAATGATTTGCCAAAAATCTTCGACCCCTTTTTTACATCAAGAAAGAAAAAAGGGTTCGGGCTCGGCCTTTTTACTTCAAAAATCATTGCCAGGAAGCACCATGGAGATTTGCATGTTCGTTCAAAATTGGGGCATGGAACTGTGATGACTCTCGAGCTCCCAGTTTGATCTGCTTTTTCCTCGGAATTCTGTCCAAGCTTTTTACAGATTGGAGGATTAAGATTGCCGGAAAAGATCCTTATTGTTGATGACGAGCCAGAAATGCTTCAGGTCTTAGGTCGTCTTTTCAAGAGAAAAGGCTATGAGGTTCATAGTGCTGAATGCGGGGAGGATGCCTGGAGGCGTATCGAGCAGACTATGTTTGATCTTATTATATCCGATATGGCCATGGAGGATCTGAGCGGCCTTGAACTGCTTAAACGGCTGCGCTCGGTGGACGATACGACCCCATTTATCGTCATTACTGGTGTTGGGACAATCGAGAGTGCGGTGCAGGCTATCCAAATGGGAGCTTTTCATTATATCACAAAACCCTTTAGAAACAAAGATATTGAGATCCTGGGAGAGAGGGCTCTGGAATATGGCAGGCTACGCCGAAAGTTTGAAAAGTTTAGCCTCCCTCATGCCGAGGAGGAAAAGTTGCCCCGGATGCTCACTGGTACCAGTAGGAGCATGCAGGACTTAATGCGCACGGTGGAGAAAGTTTCCGACTCCCTGGCGCCTGTGCTTATCCAGGGCGAAACGGGTACCGGCAAGTCTCTGTTGGCTGAAAAAATTCATTACAGCAGTTCCAGAAGAAATAAACCTTTTTTGACTATTGATTGTGGGGCGCTTACGGAAACGCTTTTAGAGAGTGAACTCTTTGGTCATGTCAGGGGCGCTTTTACGGGTGCCTTGCGTGCCAAGAGAGGGCTTTTGGAGGAAGCACAAGGTGGCACAGTGTTCTTGGATGAGATATGTGAAATTAGGCCCCCAACGCAGGTAAAACTTTTAAGGGCAATTCAGGAGGGCGAGATAAAACCGGTGGGTGGTAACCAAATCGTTAATATTGATGTGCGCTTCATTTCCGCTACCAGCCGCGACCTCGAAGCAGAGGTGGTAAAAGGCACATTTCGAGAGGAACTTTATTACCGCCTTGCCGTAGTTCCGCTTTGTCTCCCGCCTCTGCGGGAGCGAAGGGAAGACATTCCCCTTCTCGTCGAGCATTTCTTAAAAAAGTTTTGCAAAAAGTACAAAAAAAAGATCAGCTATATTAGGCCTGAAGTGCTACATATGCTTCACAATTCTCCATGGAAGGGAAATATCCGCGAACTGGCCAACATTCTGGAAAGGGGAGTTCTTCTTGCTGAAAATGAAGTCATCACCATGAATTGCATTTTAGGTGCAAACTTGCGAGCACGTGATGCCTCAAGCCGAGAGCACAAAGTGGCATTACCTCTCAAACAGGTAGTTGAGGAAGCTGAGAAAAGGGCTATTTTACAGGCACTTAAATCCTCTAATGATAATCGCAGCAAGGCAGCTCAGCTGCTTGGAATCAGCCGGAGGGCGCTGTATGACAAGATGGCGGCTTATGATCTTGATTGAGTGTTGATATACTGTGAAGCTATTCGCACAACTGTAAAGCTCTCTTCCCAATATTTTCCGGCTGAATTTTCCGCATCAATCGATGCCAAAGAGAATTCCTTTTAATTCAGGTACTTCATCAATCTTCGATAACCCCTCCTTCCTGGCATGCTTTTCGCTTTACTAAACTGTGCAGGCAGAATGATAATTCAAATGTAGTAAGGCTTTTGCGGTTTTGATACCAGAATTGCTCAAGTTTGGTGGTGTTTTCTTGCTGCTCTGGATGCCCTCCCTTTCCGGGGAAAAATCATGGGTAACAAGGCTGTGTTTCGCGAGAAGGGAGGTGAGGCTCGGACAGAAAAAATCATTCGAATCGCGAAATATTAACAACCTTTAATTGTTAGGATTTGCGAAAAAGGAGGGAAGAATGAGAAAAGCATTATTTTCGAGTATGGCATTCTTATTCGAGTATGGCATTCTTAATGGTGATGGCGGTAGCCGTCTCGGTTTATGCATGGCCTGCCGTGTTTCCGACAGGCACAACCCTGTATAAGCCGGACAAGGCATTCAATGGCTACACCCTTTACGCCCCCAATGATGCAAAGGGAAAGGCATTAAAACCTTATGACACGGATGCTAAGGCCTTCTTGATAGACATGAACGGAAATGTGGTTCACACATGGAAACTGCCGTTTCCTCCAGGGGATCACGGGGTGCTTCTGCCGAACGGGCATTACCTTATGCTCGGCGTAACGAAGGAGGCTGCACCGGGCAGGCCCGGAGTCGGTAAGTATCACATGGGCGGTGAAGCCGGATATCTGTTTGAACTGGACTGGGACGGAAACATCGTGTTCCAGTATAAGGACCTGAATTCCAACCATGACTTCGACAAGTTGCCGAATGGCGACTATATTTACGTCGCCTGGGAAAAAGTGCCCAAGGATATCCAGAAGAAAGTCAGGGGCGGCCAGAAGGGCACCGAGTTCAAAGACGGCAGCATGTTCAGCACCTATTTCAGGGAGGTTACACCGCAGGGTAAGACCGTGTGGGAATGGCACGCCTACAAGCACTTTGATACGGATATAGACATCATTGGCCCGATCCACCCCAGGAGCGAATGGGATCATTGTAATAACATAGATGTTATGGAAAACGGCAATATCTTGACCGATTTCCGGCACCTGGATTCCATGATGGTCATTGACAAAAAGACAAAGAATATTATCTGGAGATGGGGAAATGTTGCATACCTGGACAAAAAGACCGGGGCTCTTGAATTCAGGAGGACGGGTCCCATGCAGCTAGGCACCAAGAATAAGACAATGGGCGGCCCGCATGATTGTAATGAAATAGCCCCGGGCCTTCCGGGCGCCGGCCACTTTTTGTGTTATGACAATGGTATGTACGTGGATACATCGAGGGCAGTAGAGGTAGATCCCAAGACAGGTAAGGTAGTCTGGGAATCAGCCTCCAGTAGGGGCCCCGGGCCCAAAATTACACGAAGGCATTTTTCAAGCTTCATAAGCGGCGCCGAGCGTTTGCCGAATGGCAATACCCTCATCTGCGCAGGAGCTAACGGCAGGTTTTTTGAGGTAACACCGGCAAAGGAGATTGTATGGGAATACATCAATCCTCGTGACGGCCAGACTTTTACGGGCGGGATGGTCTTCAGGGCCCACCGTTACGGGCCGGACTTTTGTCCCCAGTTCAAAAACTTGCCGCCGGCAAAGGGGCCTGCTGTTATTCCGCCCAGTAATTCGGATTTAAGAATACCGGCAAAAGGAATGAAGTAGAAAACTTTTTTCAAAAAAGGAGGGTGAAGAAAATGAAAACAATAAAAATAAACGGAAATCAGAGGTTTATTGTTTTGTTACTTGCAGCCATTATTTGTATTGTCTTTACGTCCAGTGCAATGGCAAGTGACCTTATTGTTGTGGCAACCAAGACAACCCAGCAAGCCTCCCAGCACTGGTTCACGTTCTTGAAATCCAAAGAAGTTCCACTAAGGGTTTTCACTCCACAGGAATTTGCGGGTCATGAGAAGGAGAATTACATTGTGATTATTGGCGGTATAAATGAACCCCGGGGCATAAAAGACCTGTTAGAAAAGGTGCTCACGAAAAATGAAATCCGGTGGATAAGCCAGGAAGGGTATGGAAAGATGTATGTAAAATCAGATGTATGGACACGAGGACAGACGGTTATTGTTATTGCGGGCTCAAATTTCAAAGCTGCGGAAGAAGCAAGGAAGGCTTCGAAGGATGAGTGGTTTGACATGTTTGCCGACTGGTTTGATCTTGAGAGGGAAGAAGGCGGTCTGCCCGCCTATTAAGAATTCTTGGTAACGCAACAAAAGCAGCGAATATTTGCGGGATGCAAAACTCCTGTATTTAAGTGTACAAAGAGGAGGCTCAAAATGAAAAAATTAATCGGTCTTTCGGCATTAATTTTACTGGTCCTGGTGCCGTCCACGATTTTTGCGTTTCCGTCGGTTTTTCCCCATGGCACAACGATCTATAAGCCTGAAAAATGCTTTAATGGATTCACAATATTTACGGCCGAAGGTTACCAGACTGTTTTGATCGACATGAACGGCAATGTTGTCCATCACTGGAAAAATCTGTGTAATGAAGAACACCCTGCAAAGCTTCTCCCTGGGGGCTATGCCATGGGAGCTACTGGTAAACGGGGAAGGTTGCTGGGCGATGAGGAGTCGAATGATCTCTCTGTTGTAGACTGGCACGGTAACATTGTGTGGACCTGGAAAAGGGCGGGAGTCCACCACGATTTCCAGAGAGAGGGAAATCCGGTTGGATATTACGTCCCAGGAATGGACCCTTACGTAGACAAAGGAAGAACTTTGTTTGTCTCCCATAAGATAGTCAAGAATAAGAGGATTAGCGACAAGCCCCTCTACGACGATGTAATCCTTGAAGTGGATTATAGTGGCAAGATCTTATTTGAATGGCTGGCGAGCGACCACGTCAGGGAAATGGGATTTAGCCGGCTTGCCAGGATTGTGATGTACAGATATCCGAACTATACCATGACGCGTACACCGGGAGTGGTAGGTGGCGACTGGATCCATATCAACAGTGCGTCCTGGCTTGGACCGAACAAATGGTATGACTCTGGCGATGAGCGCTTTAACCCAGAAAACATCATCTATAGCGGCCGCCAGACTAATACCATGGGAATCATCGACAGGAAGACGGGGAAGATTGTATGGCACCTAGGCCCCGATTATACGAGGACCAGGCGCCTTCGGAAACTTGGACAAATCATCGGCCAGCACCATGCCCACATGATCCCAAAGGGGCTGCCTGGTGAAGGAAACATTCTCATTTTTGATAATGGCGGATACGGCGGGTATGGCGTCCCCAGTTCGACTGCCCCCTATGGTGTAAACGTAGATAAAAGGGATTATTCCAGGGTTATAGAAATCAACCCCGTGACACTAAAGGTGGTTTGGGAATATACCGCCCAAAAGGCTGGAAACAGAGATAAGTATAAGTTTTATTCGGACTATGTGAGCTCAGCCCAGCGGCTTCCCAATGGGAACACCTTGATCACGGAAGGGTCAGTCGGGCGGATTTTCGAGGTGACCCCGGACTATAAGACGGTTTGGGAGTACATAAGTCCCTATTACAACAAGAGTGAAAATTTCAACTTAGTATATCGTGCTTACAGGGTACCCTACGATTATGTTCCGCAGTTGGAAAAGCCTGTGGAAAAACCTGTTATTCCCCCTGAGAACCACACCCTGAGACTTAAGGATCTTATGGCTAGTCCTTAACTTAGAGAATGGGAAGGTGCCCGAGATTTATAGGAAGTAATTAGCGTAAAGGAGGTCAATCAGAATGAAAAGAATAAAAACTTTGATCATATTAGTTCCCCTGTTGCTTTGGGGAATGCTTATGGCCTTCCCCGGGTCCGCAGCGGCGCAGCATGAAGGGGGGCTTGGCATTAAGAAGATCCCCTTGAACATAGCAACGGAAAAACAATTGTTAAAGATCCCGGGGATGACAGAGGAACTTGCCAAAGCCATTGTGGAATACAGGCAAAAGGTTGGTTTTTTCAAAAAGCCGCAAGACCTTCTGAAGGTGCCTGGCATCACAAAGGACATCTATAAAAAACTTAATCCCCAGGTAAGTCCCGAAGGTGAAATTTACTGCGTTCCGGGCAAAGGAAGCGAAGAGGACGAAGAGGAGGAAGAGGAGCCGCTGCTCAGCCCTTCAAAGTGCTAAACTTCAAGATTACAGCGGGTGAAGGGTGAATTGTTCACGCTTCACCTTTTTCGACTTGCGGGACAGGAATTCAATAGAATCAGCTAGAGATCCGGATGCAGTCAAAAAGACGCGAGCAAAGGATATACTGAAACTTGAGCGAGAAGAGAGGTGTGCGTGAGCGTCCATGATAAGAGGAAGCTCCTTGTTCTGTATGCAGGAGGTGAATGTGTTTTTTCAAAAATATTACCCTAAGATGTGCTACGAGATGTTCAGAAGAAAAATTTTCATCATCGGTTTCATTGCTTTCTGTCTAATGAGTTTCTCTTCACTCTCAGCAGGGGAAGACAATCCCAGAGGATTGGATCCCTGGAGAGATGCCACCTATATGCCGGAACTGGGAGGGCTGGTGAATAGGACTTTACGTAACCAATATGGGCAGAAGAGAGATCTGGCTGAATGTATTGTTCTTCGTAGAAGCTATATTAAGGATGGGAAGGCGTATGTGGCAGCCGGTGGACTCTACTATGCGTCAGATACAAGTTATGATGCAAGACCTTTTATGCGGGATCCCTTTCTTATCTTAGGGGAACACGCCTACCTCCTTCGACTGAAGACCGAAAAGGTGGTCAAGAAACATGTGAAGGTTAAGGTGAAAGACAAGGCCCTTGTTGATCCCTCTGGGTACCGGATTTGGTATGATTTTGCAACGGATCACTATGAAAAGCCTTACGGAGAATTTGCTTTCATATCACCCTCTGGTGGGTGGCCCCATGAGTGGCCTATTACTACTTCTTTTCCCGGACCCCCGGAAGTGAGAAAAATCAACCTTAAAAGTGGAATTCATCCCCAGCTAAGAGATTTTTTTATGACCAATGCTTATATATATGGGGCAACCAAGTTAATTGCTGAAAATATTACCGGCAAGGAAGCTGTTTTTACAGTAGAGTATCCCCATATCAAGGAGGCCATCTTTTCCTTTGACCGACCATATGTCGTGAACATCAAGCAAGAGACTTTCCGCTGGTATGGGACAAAGCGAATCTATGCTTCGTGGAAAAAAGAGGGGATCCTGGTGGAAGTCCGCAACTGGACGGGGAAAAAAGTACTGGCATCCAAGGTTTTGAAACCTGCGACACAGCAGGAGTATAAGGTGGCTAACCAGGATGATCTTTGCCTTACAGACCTTAATCTGGGCATTCATATTGAGTTGATTGTTGATCCTTCCTGGTATAAGGGCTCGGACTTTGCTCCCTGGGCCAACGATGTGCCCTATGGGTGGAAAGAAGGTACCATTTCTTTCGCAATCTATGACGATCTGATTAAACTGGAGGACGGAAAACCCTGGCCAAGGGATAAGCGCTACATCGTTAGACTGGAGCCAAACCTTGAGACGGGGATGCTTAAACGGCTGGTCCTCGAAAACCGTGATCCTTTTGTGCTCAGCAATGAAAACCCGAAATATGATGGGCCAGTGAAGATATCCGAGTTTTGGGATAGAAAATACTTTACCGTTGTGGCAAAGGATTTCGAGAAGGATGTTGTGCACAATTCTTATGTGCGAGATTCCTTTTTTAGGCGGACTGATAATCTCGTTCTCTGGAAAGACGGGAGGGAAAATATCGATTTTTTTATCGGCATGAGTCCTTTGGTTGTGAGCGTAATGGAGGACACATTCCTGATGCGCCTGGCGGATCCTTCCTACGGCGTTCCTGTGGTAAAGTCGAGATTTACCTCTTTTCCAAAAGTCATTCCCAATGCAAAGTGGTTTGCTCCGGATCCAACCGCTGCCTTTGTGCCAAAAATGAAGGGATTTGTGCGTAAGTATGTGAGGAATAGGAAAAGGCAAAGGTTTGTCGCTTCAGAGGCACTCGTGATCCGAAGAAGCTATGTGGATTATCGTAAAAGGAAAATCATCATCCCGCCTGGAGGTCTTTACTACAGCACTAGAAACAGTAGAAACATACGTCCCGGCGAGCCCTTCTATTTCCTCGGCAAGAAGGCATATCTTTTGAGGTTCAAGAGCTATCTGGTTGTGAAGCGGAACTTTCGGGTTGATTTATGGAAGGAAATGCCCATGGGAGACGGGAACCCGATTTTCTGGCAGGATGTGCCCCTTGGAGACGGGAGCAAGGCCATGAGGTATATGGGCTCCAAGATCATCTGGGGCAGGCCCGTAGCAGAGCTTCGGATTACTAAGTATTCTGGAAACAACTGGGGGGCGAATATCCTTGTTGCTCCGGGATTTAAGAGCTACCTTGATATTGACAAGGGGGCTCTTGAGGAAGGAAGTAGCTGCTCTCAGGACCCTGACTACTTTTTCCCCTCAGAATTTTCAGAAGGGGCTACCTACCTGATTCCCAAATGGGTGAGTCCCGATTTTGTTGAAATCAAGGAGATGGGCACACCAGGCATGAATTCATTTACCTTTACCTATAATAAGCCCAGGAAGGTTGTCCTGGAAGAGGGGGAGGAGATACCCCTGGGAAAATACATGCTGAAGGCCAAGCACATAGATCCGAAAAACAAACAGGTGACACTGATATTGAAAAATACGTCCGGCGTAATTGTGGCTCAAAAGACCTTGGGGCCCTTTGACAAGGACCTCTATGACACCCTTCCGCAATATGCGCCTTCACAGCAAAAGATAATGATGTATTACAAGGACGTACAAATAGATGTGGATATCCCAGCGGATCTCGAAAAGGGTGAAGTTACGCTTTGGCTGGCCACAGGTGCAATGTCGTTTGAACGGGACAAGCCCTGGCCAGATGACCCGAGATTTATGGTCAGGCCGGATGTGTGCGGGCATTGCTATCAGCTTAATGAAGTCATTCTTGATAATAAAGATCCTATTGTGTTGGACGGGGAAAACAATACTTTTACGGGGTTGGGGGGGTATTTCAAGATCGTGGTTGACGATTTTGACGGGGAAGCGATTAATGCATGGCATATTGAAGATCGATTTGGCAGGAAGACACCTAACCTTGCACAATATCCCCGGGATAATCTGGATGTTATGGTCGGAGTCAATGGAACTACAGAGAGCTTTCTGCGGGGAACCCTTCTTCAAAGACTTGCTTATAGGGAGATATGGAGGCTGTCTGGGGAGTGAGGTGGGACGATGAATGCGTGAAAAGCAGGCAAAAGGATATTTTACGGGTAGTTGCCCATATGTCGAACGAATGTAAGTTGAGCTTTACAAAGGCGCTATACAGAGCAGACAAAAGCGAGTCATCAGTAAGGAGATCATAAATGACTAAGAAATCCTCAATGTGGAGTACATTGCCAGGTTTTCGTGAAAGCCTGCCCGGGCTCTTGGCCCTTATCATTATTGGAATTTTTTGTGAACTTCCAGGTCTCCCCTGGCCTATAACTGTACATAACCTCCTGCATTATATTGATCAGGTTCTGCCTCCGATTTACGGTGAAGGGCTTTTCACTGACCTTTTGCATTTCAACTATGTTGTGATCAGCCTTGGGGTGGGAATTCTGATCCGAAACGTTGTAGGTGTACCAAGGAGCTGGGAAAAAGGGTTAAGCTACTATTCAGTTTTTCTACATGCAGGGATTATCATGTTGGGCTCGCAGTACCTGTTGAGAGATATGGTAAAACTGGGAACCCTGACCATCATCATCATGGTGGTCTTCGTTTTCGGGTCTGCAGCGCTTCTAATTTTTCTTGGGCGCCTTTTAAAGCTCAATGATTCTCTTTCCGGTATTCTGGCGGCAGGTTTTTCCATGTGCGGTGTCACTGCGGCTGTGGCCACTGCTCCCATGATTCGTGCTAAGAGCGAACAATTAGCCTATGCTATAGCGGCCACTGTTTCTTTTGGTATTTTTTGTTTGATTGGCTTACCTTACCTAGGACGGCTTTTTGGAATCAGCCAGTATTCTTTTGGGGTAATCAGCGCCACAGCCGTTCCAAATTCTGCACAGGTTATTGCCACCGGGTATATGTATGGATTTGAAGCGGGAAAAGTGGCGGGTTTTGTGAATATCGGAAGAATTGTCCTGATCCCGGCAGGCGCATTGTTCATTTACTTCACAGCCATGACCCGTGAGGTGCTGGGTGGGGAAAAGCTTAATATTTGGCAGACCGTAAAAGAAAGATTTCCCATCTACGTTTTAGGTTTTGTTGTTGTCTGGGCGGCCAACTGCTTTCACTTCTTCCCCAAACCAGCGGTTTTTGCCATGAACAAGGTCATGATCTGGTTTTTTACGCTCTCATTTGTGGGTCTTGGTCTCCAAACCAAATTGTCCGATATAAGAAAAGCAGGCATTAGGGGGGCGATTGTAGGCTATCTTGCAGGCTCCATAAAACTTGTACTCGCTGTAGTTGTCATCGTAATTCTAATGAAACACGGCTACATGGAATAAGGAGGGTATTAATCAGTGGCAGGAATACCTGAAGAGGAGAAAAAAGGTCCGGGAGAAGAAGAGGTCGAAAAACAGACGGAAGCCCAAATGCACCGTGCCCGGGTCAATGACTATGTCGCAATTGCTCTCGCCTTGGGAATGGTCCTTTTGCTCTGGTTTTTGCAGTGGATGGGGTTATATTGAATATGAATGGCAAGGTTCTTTTGGTGTTGGGTATATCCAGTGCGGATGAAAACGGCATAGCAATTGAAAACACCGGCGGGCGCCGGGATGTTATAATTAAGGACCGCGGCGAGAAGGTTGAGGAAATAGCTATAGATAAGGCCTTTCGCTATGCTGAAACTGCATCCAAGCCGGTGGTGGTGCTTCAAATTATAAACTCTGATCTTTATCACTACGGCCATAACGATATTATTCTTACCGCTGCTGCAAAAACCCGCTTCTTGTTCTATGTCCGTGACCAGGTCTTAAAACGGGGTAAGGACAGAGAAAGGATGCTTGAGGAAAGGGCAAAGAAACAGGGCATCTCACTCGAAGTGTATTCTGTGGAATCCGAGGACCCTGCATCAAGCGCTATTGAAGAGGCAAAGAACGGTTATGATGTGATCTTCTTGCCAAAGGAAAGCAAAAGGCTGTTTCCCATTTTTAACAAGACTGTGGAACAGCATCTTCGGAAAGAAATCCCTGGTGCTGTTGTTGTGTGCTAAAAAAGCAAAAAGCTTTTGGAGGCATGAAAGCTATAATATGGCTGATGATGAAAAAACTAAATTGCGAATCAAAAATCATGGGAAAGTACAGACCTTAGAAATTAGCCGCCGCGATTTTATTAAGGCGGGAGCTCTGGCAGTGGGAGGAGGAATACTCTCTTCGAGCTTGGCAAGCGGAAAACTTGTTTTCGGCGCGCCTCTACCCGGGAAATACGTGGATCAGGAGGTAGATGGCTGTTGCCAGTTTTGTCAGGTTCGGTGCACAACCAAGGTCCAAGTAAAAAATGGTCGTGTTGTAAATGTCTACGGCAACCCCGATAATTTTTGGACTAGAGGTGCCATGTGCCCGAAAGGTAAATCCATGGTGGAATTGACCTATAGTCCTCACAGGATCCTCCACCCCCTGTTGCGCGATGGCGACACCTGGAAACGTATTTCTTATAGTGCCGCTCTCGACATGGTTGCGAATCGGATCCTCAGGGTAAAGAAAGAGTTTCCTGATAACTATGCACACCGGGTTGTAATGTTCGCACCTCTCTGGGAATCAAGAGAAAGTGAACTGGCTGCCCAAATGGCCCTTCATTTGGCGGGGTTTCCGGATATCTGCTCGCCTGGCGATGCCTGCATCGGGAGCTCTGCCACTGCCTTGAGACTCTGTCTAGGAAGCTCTGTCTCCCCTACCACGCTGGACGAAATCCTTAATGCTGAGTTGGTGGTATTGTTCGGTGCGAACATTACCGAGATGTATCCTGTGTATACTCGCTGGCTTGTTCTAGCCCGTGAGAAAGGCGTAAGAATCGCATATCTTGACCCGCGAATTACCCCTACGAGCAATTTTTGTGATTTCCAGCTCAAGCTTCGTCCCGGAACTGATGGCGCCCTTGTCCTTGGATTAATTCGATTCCTAGTTAAGGAAATGCTCTACGACAGGGATTATGTCGCTTCTCATGTGAACGGATTTGAGGAACTGGTCCAGGCGGCAGAGCCCTATACACCCAAGAGGGTGGCCAAAATCACTTGGGTGCCAGAAGATAAGTTTCTTTCCCTGGCAAGGGATTTTGGGAAGAGCAAACGGACCATAGCCTGGATCGGTGGATCCATATCCCGGTATACCAATTCCATGCAGACCGTCCGTCTCATCGTGGGGCTCCAGGCCATAACGAGGAATCTTTCGGGCACCGGCAAAGGGATCATGAATGTGCAGGGTGGAAAACCGGGCGGCGGTGAAAAGTTCTATGAAGTGTATCGCCACCCTGATCTGGCACATAAGCTCAGTTTCAGGAAAGTGCTTTATAACATGAAAAAAGGGCGTGTTGACGTGTTGCTGCTGAATTCCAGCTATCGCCGTTATCCCGATGCAAATCGTGTAAAGAAGGCAATTTCCAACGTGGATTTTGTGATCTATCGGGGCTTTTTCATGGACGAGGAGGCACAGCTTGCCGACCTCATCATACCGGCAACCATGGTCTACGAGAGTGAAGGCTCTCAGTACGGGGCACAGCGGCAGGTAGTGTGGCGAAACAGAGCGGTCCCCAGGCCGGGGGAGACGGTGGAAGACTGGCGATTTTACTCTGATCTCGGTCGAAAAATCACCGGAGGCGCTTTCCCCGCTGTAAAAAGAGCGGGGCACATCTATGAGGCTTTTAGAAAAGAGGCACCTACCTGGAAGGGCATTACCCTAGAACGCCTGAAAAAGAGCCCCACGGGCATTACCTGGCCGTACCCCTCGCTGGATGAGCCCGAAAAGAGGGGATCTCTTTACCCTAATAATCAATTCCTGACTCCGAGCGGTAAGGTGGAGCTTCGAATCCCGGCCCTCGGCCCTATCACCTGGAAAGAACCAAAAGGAAGTCCAAAGGCGAATGCGAAAAAGTCCGTAGAGTTTCCTTTAATATTCTCCCAGGGGAAGGTCACTTGGCACTGGCAGCATACTTACACTAACTGGTCTTTCTACATAGGTCAGTTCTCTAAGGGAAATTACGTGCTGGTGCACCCGCAAACGATTGAAGGCCTTGATATGAAAGACGGCGACCTGGTATATCTGGAAACAAAGATTGGTAAGATCAAAGCAAGGCTAAACCTGAGCAAAGCCATTTTACCGGGTGTCATCTGGACACCATCTCACCCTGCTCCGGCCACACCAATCCCCGGCAATTCAGGCGAAACTGTCAACACCATAGTTCCTTATTACTGGGATAAGGTTTCCGCCCAGTTCAACGGGTTTGGGTGCAGGTTGAGAAAAGTTGACGGGGCTACACCATAAGATAATAGCAAGGAGGAAATTGTATGAGAAGCCAAAATCATAGCTTAAAGAAAAAACCAAATTTGACAATAGCATTCTTCGTGCTGCTCTTGCTTTTGTTGCTTTTCTTTGGCATGAGCGCGTCAGCAGGAGAGAGGAAAACCCTAAAGGGGAAAACCGTCAATATCAACACGGCCACTGTAGAGGAATTTGCGCAAGTCCCTTTAATCACTAAGGAACTCGCCAAAAGAATTGTCGAATATCGGGAGGAAAATGGGGATTTTCAAACCCTTGAGGAATTGCTTCAAGTGGAAGGCTTTACACGTAAACTTCTTAGAAAAATAAAGCCCTTCTTGATTTTAGAAGGTCTAGGTGGCGACGAGTGCACTTGCTAGTGCATTTGCGGCACGACCCCCCTCCAGGTTTCCCTTCAGGGCTTTGTGCGGATGGCACGGGGCGTGTCCTGACAGTCTCTTTGGTAGGTTTTCAGATTCCCCTTGGTTTGTGAAAGGAGCCCGATGTGCCATCCTAAAAAAGGTGAATTAATTTTGAAGAAGAATATTATGGGTTGGAGTTGAAAATAAATCGAAGGCAATTTCTGGGGTTGGCAGGGGCAGGCCTAGGTACCGCGTTTACAAGCGGTCTAAAGAAGGCTAGGGGTGCAAAACCACCCGGTATTTCTCGGGATGCAGTGGGCGTTTTGGTCGACACCACTCTTTGTATCGGCTGCCGCAAGTGTGAGCAAGCATGCGCTGAAAGGCATAAACTCCCTGACAGGTCGTTCGAGGATATGACCGTGCTGGACAGGCCCAGGAGACCAGACGAGGGGGCCTATACAGTTGTCAATAAGTACCATCCGGACCCCGGTGCATCCGAATCCGCCACGTTTGTCAAATTTCAGTGTATGCATTGTGTTGACCCGGCGTGTGCCTCAGCCTGTATTACCGGAGCATTGAGCAAACAGAAAAGCGGCCCTGTTACCTACGATCCGAACAAGTGCATCGGGTGTCGCTATTGCATGGTAGCCTGTCCGTTTGAAATTCCCGCCTATGAGTATCATAGGGCTTTGGTGCCGAAAGTGAGGAAATGCACCTTATGCTTTGAATACATTAGCAAGCTTCCAAGAGACAAAGGCGGGCTTCCAGCCTGTGCCCAGGTTTGCCCCATGGAAGTTATGACTTTTGGTAAACGATCAAATCTTCTGGAACTGGCGCGGTGGAAGATAAAGAATAATCCAGGGAAATATGTGGATCATATTTTTGGGGAACATGAGGTTGGGGGAACATCTTGGTTGTATCTGGCGTCCCATCCATTTGAAAAGTTAGGCTTTCCAAATCTTGGGGCAAAGGCACCGCCGCGACTTACCGAATCCATTCAACACGCTGTTTTTCAAGGGTTCCTTCCACCCCTTGCGCTTTTTGGGATCCTGGGCGGCTTTATGTGGTTGACCGGCAGGAAAAAGGAGACCAACGGAAAAAACCGGCAAGAGGATGATCAATGAGTCCCACCGAACAGGCAGAGCCGGCTGAAAACAAATTTTTTACCCCCGGGGTGTTTGTACTTCTGGGCCTGATGGTTACCGGCGCCGCCTTTGCTGTTGTGCGATTTCTTTTTGGCCTGGGTGCTGTCACGAATCTGAGCAACCGGTTCCCATGGGGTTTATGGATAGGCTTTGATGTTGTAACAGGCGTAGCTCTTGCAGCGGGAGGGTTTACAACAAGCGCTCTTGTTTATGTTTTCAACCGCCGCCAGTATCATGCCGTCATCCGCCCCGCTCTTTTGACAGCCATGCTGGGCTACACTTTTGTGGTCCTGGGGCTTTTTGTAGATATTGGGAGATACTGGAACATATGGAGGCCCCTGATTAGCTGGAATCCCACTTCGGTCCTTTTTGAAGTGGGTATGTGTGTTGCGATCTATTCAACCGTTCTTTATATCGAATTCATTCCCATCGTGGTTGAGCGCTTTCAGGGCAGGGTATCTTTGCCGGGACCTATAGGAGTTTTCAACAGCCTCATAGAATGGCTTTTAAGGCTTGCGGACCTGGTGTTGAGCAAGGTCATGTTCCTTTTTATTATTGCAGGCGTTGTTCTATCCTGCCTCCACCAATCTGCGCTTGGTTCTCTCATGCTTGTTGCTACTTACAAAGTACACCCTTTATGGTACACCCCGATTCTGCCTTTGCTTTTTCTTCTTTCCGCAATTGCCGTGGGTTATCCCATGGTGGTATTCGAATCCATGATTGCGTCAAGATCCTTGAAACGCAAAGCGGAAATGGAAGTCCTTACGCCTCTTGCCAGGTTCATGCCGGTCCTGATAGGCATTTACCTTGTCTTCAAGCTGGGGGACATGGTAGCCCGTGGGACCTACATGTATCTTTTTGACGGCACACTGCAGTCAAATTCCTTCCTTGTTGAAATCATTTTCGGTTTGATTCTGCCGTTTGTGCTTTTGTTAATGAGGCGGGTGCGAGAATCGGCTGGGTGGCTTTTTTTCGCTTCCCTGCTCTACTTGGGAGTTGTGCTGAACCGTGTAAATGTTTTTTTAGTGGGCTTCAGCCCCCCATATATGACTGAACGTTATTTCCCTGCTGTCGGCGAAATAGCCATTACAGTTGGTTTTATTGCTGCGTTGATATTTCTTTACAGGCTTTTTGTCACTATATTTCCAGTGCTTGGCGCCCATTCAAAAAGGAAGGCGGTAGCCCTGTTACTGATCCCCTTTTTCCTGATGTTCTGGCTTTTGATATCGGGTAATTCGGCGGAAGCTGAAGCCTTCAATGAGAAAAAAACAATCCCGCCTGCGAAAAAGGTTATGCCCTCTATTGATGATGCGCCCAAAATGCGAATCCTTGACAGCCCCCTTATCAATAAATACAGCGACCTTTATGAGCAGGTTCGCTTTATGCACGCTAAGCATGCAAACGTGGTCAAGGACTGTACTATCTGCCACCACCGCGTCCCAAGAGAAAAGGGAGACAAGTATGGTAAGCCGGCGACCATGAAGGAGCTTACAGGCACCAAAACTATGCCCAAAGCCTGTTCTTCCTGCCACGACCGCCCCTGGAATCCCGAACGAATCCATGTTCCCGGCCTCAAAGGCGCTTACCACCAACTGTGCATCGCATGTCACAGAGTATCCCGGCAGAAAGCAGGGACGAATAAAGTCCGGTACCGCAGTTTCATCAAAGGACTTAAAGGAGCGCGAACCCTGGTAAGCCGTGCGCCCCTTGATTGTGTTTCCTGTCATCCCAGGAAAGTTCCGGATCACAAAGACCTGGTGGAACTCGATGGCAATGTAGATGCTCTAAGTGTGACCAAAACCTGTTTATCCTGCCATGAAAGCCAGGGCGGGGCTGTATTGAATACAGGCCACTGGAAGTGGCAAGGCTCTTCCCCCTTCACTTTGGGGAATGAAAAACGTATCGATCTTGGGAAACGGTTTCAAGGTATCAACAACACCACTATTTCCTTGACGGCTAACTGGCCAAAATGCACCGGGTGTCACATTGGATATGGATGGAAAGGGGAAAACTTTGACTTTACCGATATGACGAAGATCGATTGCCTGGTATGCCACGATGGGACGGGAACCTATCAAAAATCCCTCATGCAGGCAGGCTTCCCTGAGCGCTCCGCCAAACTCTTGAATGTGGCGCAACATGTGGGAAAACCGAATCGGAGAACCTGCGGTTCGTGCCATTTTTCAGGCGGCATGGCCGATCCTGTCAAACATGCGGAGATGAACCCCAAGCTTCTTGATCCGGTGAGAAACATGGATGTTCATATGGCATCAGATGGCATGGACTTTCGATGCCAAGAATGTCACAAGACCCGGAAACACAAAATTTCCGGCCGGAGCGTATTTGTTCCGTGGGTTGAAGGCTATTTTTCCTGTGAGGGGTGCCACACGCAAAAACCCCATATCGGGAGCAACCTTTTGGCCTATCATCTGAATAAACATACAGACCACGTTGCTTGCCAGACGTGTCATATTCCTATTTATTCGAAAGGAAGCCCGGTAATAACCCGATGGGACTGGTCTACAGCGGGAAAAGACCCGGGGAAAAACGAGCCCCACGGCAAAACGGCAACTTTTGAAAAGGCTTACGGGAGTCTAACATGGAAAAGGTGCGTAAAGCCGGTCTATCTCTGGTATAACGGGACGGTAAAGCGGTACCTTCTTGGGGATCCCATCAATGAAGGTGGAGTGACCGAGCTAAACAGACCCGAGGGGAATCGACAGGATTCGGATTCAAGGATATACCCTTTCAAGGCAGTAACGGGCAAGCAGCTTAGCGATGCTGTTTACAAGTTTCTGGTTCCTCCAAAGCTCTGGCATGGATACTGGGAGCACTGGGATTGGAACAAGGCTGCAAGTGAAGGTCTTACTGCTGCCGGCCTGCCGCATAGCGGAAAATATAAATTTGTCGAGACGATAGCTTACCATGGTGTGAACCATGAGGTGCTTCCAAAGGAACGCGCCCTTTCTTGTGCTCAGTGTCATGCGGCGCTGAACAATGAGCGAGCCTGCGGGCGATGCCACAAATCGAGCGGGGATATTGATTTCAAGGCTCTTGCTCATAAAGGTATCGACTTCCGCCAGATGGTTAAGGAGGGATATCATGCGGCCGAGCTAATTGGCCGGACAGACTACATCAACTTCAAGGCCCTGGGATATGCGGGTGACCCAATTGAAGTGGGTGGAAGGTTCGAGACTTTACCGCTGCAAACTGGGGCACAACCGCCACCGTCTTATGAATCCTTTTGGAGTAAAGAACAGGGAGATTTATGCAACCCAAGTACGCTATGGTAATTGATACATCCAGGTGCTTTGACTGCAAGGCATGTATCATTTCCTGCCAGCTCGAAAACGGCATACCTCCTCTCTACCATCGAAACTGGATCATCGAGACAGGCGGGGGAAATGGGGGCCTATTTGATTTTCAGCCGGGAAACTGCATGCAGTGCGATGAACCTGCGTGCATTGCGGCCTGCCCTGTACCGGGAGCGACCTTCAAATCTAAAACCGGCCTGGTTTTGATAGATCCGGACCGCTGTATTGACTGCGGCAATTGTGTTCCCGCGTGTCCTTACGGCGCACGGTACAGGCATCCCACAAAACGTATCGCTGATAAATGTGATTTTTGCCGGCACCGCATAGCGCGAGGCCTGGAACCGGCGTGCGTGGTGACGTGCCCCACAAGGGCGCGCGTTTTCGGGGATCTTAATGATCCGAAGAGCGAGGTCAGCCGGCTGTTGAAGAAAGGGGGGTTGGTTCGCGTTGTTAACCCCAAAATAGATACAAAGCCGAATATCTTTTATCTGGAAGGAACGCGGCCCCTGGCATGGCCTAGAGAGCCGACCCTGCCGGGGGATGTCCATATGCCTCTTGCATTCTGGAGGAAGTACAGGACATAAACGACGATATAGGGATACAGGTCAAATGGGAAATATTTCCCGAAGAAAATTCATCAAAAATGCCACAATCCTGGCTGCCGGTGGTACGGCAATCCCCGTATTTTCCTTTGCGAAAAAGTTAAGCGCATTTTCCGCTGGAAAAACTTCATCCTTTTTGCTGATACCTCCATTTTTGGGCCGCTCTACGGATTCGTCTATATCAATAAACATTGTTGCCGGGGAACAGGACGTTACCTCTTTTATCAGGTTTAGGAGATATGAAGGATCTGCCGGCACAGGGTGGCAACAAACAGAGCAGAAATCTATCGATGCCTTTTCGCCTGCGGAGGTAACCCTGGCACCTCTAACGGCCGGGACCTTTTATCAATATCAATTGTTCGCCCGGGAAAGAACTGGGGGACAGTTTCAGATGGTAAAGGAGAAAACTTTCAGAACCCGGAGATCGGGGCCATGTTCCTTCTCATTTGCCGTGATTTCGGATTCACATATCACTCCTTCCAATAGAGAGCGTTTGGGAGTTTTGTCGCAAATTAGCGGTTCAGTTCTTAGCCGCAAGCCGGATTTTACCTTTATGCTTGGGGATAATATCCAGACTTTTGCCTCCCATGGCGGACCTATGAAAGAAGAATGGGATGGGCCAATGTTATACTCGTTGTTGCGAAGCGGGTTAGCTGAACTCCCATCGTCTGTGCCTATTTTCGCAGTGATCGGTAACTGGGAAGGGGAAAACGGGTGGCATCCGGCCCGCGAGCGAGGCTGGGCCCGTAAGGCACGCATGGCATGGATTCCTAATCCAGGCCCTCATACCTATCCGGAAGGCGGGAGCGAGGATGAAGACTTTTATGGTTTTACCTGGGGGGATGTATTATGCCTTGCGCTGAACGTGACCGGTTATACGAGGTCAGACCATACCATCCTATCCGCTGTAGGTAAAGCTGATGACTGGAGCCTTGGTGAAAGACAAAGCGAATGGCTCTACGAACAGCTCTCAAGGTCGAGGGCAAAATGGAAATTACTGTTTATCCACCACCCCGTTGGTGGTAATGCCGGGGATGATGTCAATTCCAGGTACGGCCGTGGGGGAGGGAGAGCGGCAAAGACCGGGGAGCAGGCACTGGTCCACAGTTGGATGAAGGAGTTTGGAGTACAGGCCCTCTTTTACGGGCATGACCACGTATTTACCGATATTCCGGTAGACGGGGTCCATTATGTCTGTGTTGGAAGCGCCGGCGCTCCATGGAAGTTTCCCGAATCCGTGACAGGATACAAGAGATACTGGACCCCGTCCGGTTATACATGGGTAGATGTGAGTGAAAAAAAACTGACAATTTCTTTTATCAGCCCTGACAGGCTCGAGCCCGAAGGTAAGGTTCTACATGCTTTCGAGATTCGTGCAAAATGAAGAGTCAACAAGAAAGGAGGTGAGATGTCTTATAGTGGAAGGTGGTTGAATGTTAACTTGGCAAAAAACATTTTATTGCAAGGAGGTACAAAATGAAGATGCGGAAAAGACTTTTGGGTACGCTTATTGTTCTTTTTTTTGTGGGGAGCGCATTTGCTTCTGCTTTTGCCTATGAGGCGCTTGTCGGTCCCACAGGAGTCCTCAAGTACAACAAGGCAAAAGCCTATAACGGTTACACCCTGTTATCCCCCATGACAAAATGCAAAACAACCTACCTTATCGACATGGAGGGCAATGTGGTCCACAAGTGGCATACTAAGTACACTCCTGGGCTTTATGCCATATTGCTGGAGAACGGTAATCTCCTCCGGGGTGGAAGACCGAAGGGTGCCCCCTGCTCGATCGGTGGAGCATCTGGCGTTGTCCAGGAGATTGACTGGGACGGTAATGTCGTCTGGGAATACAAGATGATGACACCTACCGAGGTCCAGCACCATACCTTCTGGCGCATGCCCAATGGGAATACCCTGCTTCTCGGTTGGGAGTTCAAGAGTATTGATGAGGCCATTGCCAAGGGCCGTGATCCCAAAAGCATCCCAACGTCGGTATTTGGCCGCGGCAAGTGGCACTACGGGTTCTGGGTGGACTTTGTCAGGGAGGTAAACAAGGCAGGGAAGACCGTATGGGAATGGCATGTGTGGGATCACATAGGCACAGGCCCCAACCAGTTCGATATAAATTATCATCTACCCAAGCCCGTAGGCGCCCTTTACCCTGACTTTGACTGGACCCACTTCAACACGGTAGCGTATATTCCGGAAAGGGACCAAGTCCTCTTGAACTCCAGGAATTTTAGTGAATTTTACCTTGTTGACCACAAGACCGGCGAGATGGTTTACAGGTGGGGTAACCCCAGCGCCTATGGCCATGGGAAACGGCCCTCGTGGTATGACAACGGAGACCAGAAAGTTTTTGGGGCGCACTGCGCCACCTGGCTCGGTAATGATCGGGTTTTACTCTTTGACAACGGGTCTGAGCGTCCGGAAGGGAATCGGTCCGCAGCCGTCGAGGTGGACATCAAGACAGGCAAGATCGTATGGGAGTACGAGGCAAAACACTCAAATAGCTTCTACTCTTACAGGCAGGGCGCGGTCCAGCGCCTGCCCAACGGCAACACCCTAATCACCTCCACCCATGGTGGCCATCTCATCGAGGTGACAAAGGACAAGGAAGTGGTCTGGGATTATGTGAGCCCGATCCACAACGGAAAGCCCAAGTGCTGGCTCGAGGACGGTGATGGCCACAACATGATGGCCAACATGATCCACAGGGCCTACAGGTACGGGCCGGATTATCCGGGCCTCAGGGGCAAAGACCTGAGCAAGAAAGTGCCCCTTGCACCCGGGTGCCCGGCATTTTTCAAACTCTGGAAGACTTCTGAAGCGTATAAGTAAGTGCTGATCTACAATTAATGAAGAAAACTTAGAAACTTAACGGGCAAAAGAAATCGGCAGGAAGAGCCGGGTATCCTGGTACCTCAAAGCTTTCCTGCCGGTTTTATTTTGTTGTAAAAGTCGCAGCGCCACACAGCCTGTTCATATTGCGTTGAATAGAGAGGGCGGGCCGGGGCTTTTTCAACAGGGGCGCGCTACACGCCGTACATCTTGTAGCAAGTTCTGCATTGACTTGGCAGCCTCTCTAAAAGCGGCTCATTTCGTTTACCACTTGCATTTGTTTCAATCAGGGGAGGAAGAGCGGCGTCTACCATAGCATCAATACTGCCTATCATGTTTTTTTGCCTTTCCTCAAAGGTTTTTCGAAAACTCTCGTACGCCGCGGAATACCAGATCTCTGAGAGAGGTTGCCGGCCAATATTTCCATAAGTAATGCGCTCTGGAAAACTCAATCTCTTGCCTTTTGCTTCATCTGATTCTAATCTGTTTGAGAGTGGGATATTTGTAAATACACAGCTGGATACAAATCCATCATGAGAAATATAGCATGACCTTAAAATATTCTCGGGACAGATCGGGAGAGGCTTTTCGAGGGAGGAGCCAGCCGAGTGGAAGTTCACGTTGTTTTTTACACTGGAAGCCTTCACCGCATTCAATATGTCCTCATAATATTTCCTGTTGGACTGATCTAGAAAAATGGCCTCTTTTTGCAGGTCACTTTCCGGCAAAAAAGCGAGATTGCTGCAGACGATGTTTTCAGAGCCGACTTTTCTAGCGTACGGGATGATTTCCGCCAAATCCCCAAAGTTTGATCTTAGCATGATGTAAGCAAGATGAAGCTGCGGCAACCGGGAGTTTTTTGTGGTTTTTTTCTTTTTCAATAGAAAAAGAGAATCCGTAATTTGATTAAAGTCGGTTCTTGCCCTCAATCGATTATGGATTGCTGGTGTGGTACCTGCCAGGCTGACGGCGAGAATGTCCAATCTGAGGTCTATGAGGTGGTCTAAAGTCTCCGAGTCGAGTGCCATGCCGTTCGTTGTCAGCCCAACCTTACGGCCGGATCTTTTCGCGATTTCTATCATTTGAAAAAGATTTTCATTGGAAAATGGCTCGCCCCACCCCTGTAAGTAAATCAGTTTGGCCATGTGAAATTCAGCGGCAATCGTTTGAAAGGTGTCAAGGCTCATGGAGCCATGGAGCCATTGTTTCCTGTAAGCTGTGTGGGGACAGTATAAACAGGATGCCTCACATAGGCTGGTGACTTCAATCTGGATCCAGTCAAGAGAAATGTGGTCTTTACTGCGGCGGAGGCGATCAAAAATGCCTGACATATAATAGCCCCTTCCTTTAGATCTGCGAGCATGCCTTTTTTCCGGAACGATCCTGTAAAAGCTGTTAACCTTTTTTATCATTCTATATCTCTGTACAGGATATTTCAAGAGCCAGGCCGTGAGATTGTAATTCAGTTTACAGCGAAGTTAAGTTTGTCTTTTCGACAAACCAGGCAGGATGATGTATAAATGGGTAGAAAAGAGTCCGGCATGAAGAATTACCTTTTTGTGGGGGTTGCCAGTGGTCCCGGCAAAGTTGCGGTTTCATTGTGCGGCAAGGCTTGATCCAGTGACCCCTATCATTGTCAAGGCTGCACTCACAGGTTGGGAGGCCAAGCAGGGGCAGGTTGATCTTGCCATTGAAAGAAGCTTCAAGGCGCAAGAGCTTGTTTTGAGGATGAAGTGGCGGATCACTGCCGATGCTAAAAAGGCAACCAAAGTTGTTAAAAGACGCATGGTTTCCTCAACGTGCTTGATGAAAACGCGATCTTGTTGTGGAAATGGAAAACGAAAAGGATTATGAGAACCTGATCCGCAATTTGAGGGAAAATTTTCAGGATCAGGTGGCCGTGGAAAGAATATCCCAATAGTGGCTGGGGGCCGAGAATGAAGGAGATACGAATTCGGGTTGATGGTGTTTTGGACCTTCATACATTCCGCCCCGAAGAGGCGGCCTCAGTGGTGGAGGAATACTTGAGAGCGTGTCTGGAGCAAGGGATCTACGAAGTTAGAATCATCCACGGAAAGGGAAAGGGTGTATTGCGCCGAACTGTACACTCGCTTCTGGAAAAAGACCCCTTTGTCTTGGATTTCAAACTGGACACAGGCCCTTCAGCATGGGGGGCAACCCTTGTCCGACTGAGGCCCAAACAAACCCATTAGGTTCTCGCATGCTGTCTATGTTTCCAGGTGCAATCTCCATTGAGAAGGTCTTTTTGAGGCCTGCTTCAGATAGGTTAACTCCTGCGAAGATACCTGCCCTTGAGAAAGGTTTTTACCTGTTCAAAAGACTCTGGAGTTAGAATCTTTCCTGATTTGACTACTGCCACGGGCCAGCCCCTCAACTTCTTGCCCTGGTGCAGGCAATAATCGGATCTAGAGGCTGCAATCCGGGGCGTTACCACTTTTTCGAGAATCGGGTCGATTATTACGAGATCAGCATCGGTTCCAGGCAAAAGAGTCCCTTTTTGCGAGTAAAGACCGAAAATCTTAGCCGGCGAAGCAGACATTTTTTCGATCAGAGTGGTGATTGGGAACTCATGTTTCCAGGCGCCATCCAGGAGTGAAGGCAAGTGTGTTCCCACTGCTGGATATCCAGGCGTGATTTCCCACAGGCTCAAGCCGGTTTTTTTTTCATCCGTGGACATGGGCGTGTGATCAGAACCAATACTATCAATGATATTTTCAGCGAGCCCATTCCACAATACGTCCTGGTCTTCCTTTTTCCTTACTGGCGGAACCATCTTGTAAAGAGGGTCAGTATCCTGCCTGATGTCAAGGGTCAAGTATGGAGACGTTGTTTCAAAATAAAGGTTCTTATGTCTGCGCCTTAGCTCCTTGGCAACATCCACTGATTCTTTGCAGGAGAGGTGAACAAAGTATATTCTTGCCCCC
>Ga0190359_1000179_pt1 | contig 41943 bp, 45 predicted proteins | sample 48721823_MG_FD_161269 | JGI IMG/M metagenome (GOLD analysis project Ga0190359, IMG submission 161269) | Hydrothermal vent microbial mat bacterial communities from Southern Trench, Guaymas Basin, Mexico - 4872-18-2-3_MG | ecosystem: Environmental > Aquatic > Marine > Hydrothermal vents >...
GACTACCGGGGTAGATTATAATCGAGTTTTACTTAACTTGGCGGTGTTGGAAAAAAGAGTAGGATATTCATTACAATCCCAAGATGTTCATGTAAGTATTGCGGGTGGGATAAAAGTATTGGAGCCGGCTTTAGATTTGGCAATTATTATGGCAGTAGCATCCAGTTTCAAAGATATTCCCATTGACCCAAATATGGTTGTGTTTGGGGAAGTAGGGTTAGCAGGTGAAGTTAGAACGGTAAACTATGCAGAAAGGAGAATACAAGAAGTACTAAAGATGGGTTTTAAAAGGTGTATTGTTCCCCAAGGAAATTTAAAGAATCTTAATAGCTTTTTATCGAAAAAGGATTTTAAAATAATTGGGGTAAAGGCAGTGCAAGAAGCGATAAATCTTGTCCTTAGTTAGTCGTTAGTGAATAGTTGTTGGTATATAGTATATCGTAATTTGTATATCGGAAATATTATGTAGTGTTTAATTTTTATATTTAGCGACTTTGGTTAATTCCATCTAAAGTTAATTGGGTAATTGGTAAATAGGAGAATTGGCTAATTAACTAAGTTAAATTATAAATACCAAGGGTGGAGATCCTTTCCTCTTCTTTTCTAATTATATTATTAAAATCCAGGTTTAACATATTACATAAGGCAGTGGTGTAGAAAATATTAGAACCCAATTCTGTCTCAATAATTTCTTTACAGTTGTCGCATAGGGAGCCTTCCAAATGATTATCCATAAACTTTTGAATTTCCATCAATTTTGTATTGGAAGGGATAACTTGTTTTTTTGCCTTGATTTTTATGCAACCACATTGGGTAACTGCTTTGGCAATTGCTCTGTTTACTCGGGAGTTAGATTCTTGGTATTTTGTCATAACATCGAGGATGCTCCTATGCTGGACTAAAAATTGGTCTACGCTCTTTTGAAAATTAATATTTTTATTCATAATAGTATAATAACCTCCATAAATACCTTCCTTTTACATCTTTTTTTTATTGTATTTTGTTTTATATTTATATAAAAATTACCCTGGCAATATTGTTGGGATTCATTCTTTTTTAATATGAGTTCATTTATATATTGTCAGAAATTGTTGAAATTCCAATACTGTAAATTATAGGAAAATTGCTTATTTAATTATACTTAGAGGTTAATCTCTTTGTCAAGAAATATTGCTTTAAAACATAATAATTCATCAAATAAATAAAAGAGGAAAAATAATTTTAGCGTACCCCTTATTTTGACAGAATTATGGGAGCATGCTATAATTTAAAAGGTTTTCAAAGGGAAAGCAAAATTAAAAAATTTGGAGGTGGTGCACTAACATTTTTAAAAAATAAATAAAATAAAAGGAGAGAATAATATGCCGGGGAAAAAATTTATCAGAATTATTTTCATTGTTATTGGGGCAGTGATAGGCTATCAGGTTTATAACAAATTTTATTTTATTTCTGACTCATCTATTTATTATAATATTTTATTTAACTTTCTGGCAATAATTATTGGAGGAATGATTGGTTTTTTGATCTCGTCTTTATTTGAAACTAAAGTTCGGCTTTTATTTATAAAATTAATTTATCATATACAAAAAACGCCTACCCAAAACATTCTTGCTGCTATCATAGGGTTAGTTATTGGACTTATCATTGCAAATTTATTAGCCTACTCACTCTCATTTATTCCGATAATAGGTTCTTATCTTCCTATTGTATTAAGTGTAATACTGGGATTAATTGGGATTAATGTTGGACTTAATAAAAAAGGCGAGATAATTAATTTTTTTGGATATTTTAAAAATATTAATAAAATAAAAAAAAGAGAGAATAAAAGATCTAGTTCAGAAAAGATTTTGGATACGAGCGTGATAATCGATGGTCGTATTTTAGATATTTGCCAGACGGGTTTTTTGGAAGGAGATCTGATAATTCCTCGTTTTGTATTATCTGAGCTTCAACACATTGCAGATTCTTCTGATTCTTTAAAAAGAAACCGAGGGCGTAGAGGTTTAGATATACTTAATAAAATGATGAAAATTAATAAGAACAAAATAAAAATTATTGGAAAAGACTATAAGGAACTAAAGGAAGTAGATGCCAAGATAATTAAGCTTGCTAAAGACATTAATGCCAAAGTCATAACCAATGATTATAATTTAAATAAAATTGCTCAGCTTGAAGGACTTCCTGTATTAAATATCAATGATCTTTCTAATGCTCTAAAGGCAGTTATATTACCTGGTGAGGAAATAAATACTCAGATCATAAAGACAGGGAAAGAGCCAGAACAAGGAGTTGCTTACCTTGATGATGGCACAATGATAGTAATAGAAGATGGAAATAAGTATATTGGGAAAAGAGTAAATATTTTAGTTACTAGCATTTTACAAACTCCTGCAGGTAGAATGATCTTCGGAAAGATAAAAATGGTGGTAAATAATAGATCAGATAAATTAAAGGATTCGGTAAGGACATCTTTAGCCAAACAAGATAGAATAAACAGAAAGTAAATTCGTGTAACTGGTTAACCAATACTGACGGCTAAATAGAATAATTAATATTTGAAAGGTAATAAAAATGTCACTCAATATATATAATACTTTAACTCGAAAAAAAGAAAAGTTTGTCCCCTTAAAAGAAGGAGAAGTGGGGATGTATGTCTGTGGGCCTACAGTATATAATTTTATTCACATAGGAAACGCTCGACCTTTTATAGTATTTGATGTAGTAAGAAGATATCTAAAATTTAAAGGTTACAAAGTAAAATATATCCAAAATTTTACCGATATAGATGATAAAATGATTAACAATGCCCAAAAATTAAAGGTGAGTGTCTCTGAGTTAGCCAAAAAATTTATTAAAGAATATTTTATTGATGCAGATTCTCTTAATATAAAAAGAGCCGATATTCATCCCCGAGCAACAGAACACATTAAAGAGATAATAGAGTTGGTAAAGGATTTAGAAGAGAAGGGATATGCTTACACAATAGATGGTGATGTGTTTTTCGACGTGTCTAAATTTAATAATTATGGAAAACTTTCGGGACAGGATATTGAGGAATTAAAATCGGGAGCCCGAGTAGGAATAAATAAAAGAAAAAGGAATGCGATTGATTTTGCCTTATGGAAGAAGGCGAAGAATGGAGAACCTTCTTGGGATAGTCCTTGGGGTAAAGGAAGGCCGGGTTGGCACATTGAATGTTCAGCTATGTCAATGAAATATTTAGGGAAAACCTTAGATATTCATGCCGGTGGTTCGGATTTAATATTTCCCCACCATGAAAATGAAATTGCTCAAAGTGAAGCCTCTACCAATAAACCTTTTGTAAGGTATTGGATGCATAATGGTTATCTTTGTCTAAACAATCAAAAAATGTCTAAGTCATTGGGGAATATAATGAAAGTGAGAGAGATATGCCAAAAATACAAAGGAGAAGTTGTTAGGTATTTTATTTTATCAGCTCACTATAAAAATCCTCTTAATTTTAGTGAAGAACAATTGCAACAAGCACGAAACAGTTTACAGAGATTAAATAATATAGTTTTTAATATTAAACATCGATTACATCAGGGTAAATTTAAAGGATCAAGAGATAAAGATGATGAGATAATTTCAGAAAAGAGAAAAAAAAGTGAACGTCAATTTATCGAAGCAATGGATGATGATTTTAATACCCCTATTGCTTTGAGTCAACTTTTTGGTTTTGCGAAAGAACTAAATATATATCTTAATTCTCCGGGATTGAAGAATAAGTCGATATTAGAAGAGAGCTATGAATTTTATAAGGAATTTGGCGATGAGATATTAGGTATTTTAAAAGAAGCTGAATCAGAAGGAAGTTTTGAATTAGAAATAGAAAATTTAATCAATGAGAGAGAGGAAGCTAGAAAAGCAAAAAATTGGGAAAAATCTGACCAAATTAGAAATTTATTAAGAGAGAAAGGAGTGATTTTAGAAGATACACTGGAAGGAGTAAGATGGAAGAAAATAAAATAGCGTATCACGTTTAGCTAAAAACGAAAAGCGAAAGACTATAATTTTGCACTTTTAGTTTGCGCTAATAAAGCATATGCTATACGAATTTCTAGGGAGGGTCAATTAATGACATCAAAAGAGGATGAAAAATCTTTTTTCAATTGTAGAAAATGTAATGATGAGGAACTTGTTTATCTGGCTAACCGAGGAAATTTAATAGCGGAAGAGTATTTAATTAATAAATATAAAAAATTAGTTAAAATGAAAGCTCGTTCCTATTTCTTAATTGGTGCTGATACTGAAGATATTATTCAGGAAGGAATGATTGGACTTTTTAAAGCAGTTAGAAATTTCCAATTTAAGAAAATTTCTTCTTTTAGATCGTTTGCTGAATTATGTATTACTCGTCAGATAATAACTGCAATTAAACGGGCTACTCGACAAAAACATATTCCCCTAAATTCGTATATATCTCTTAATAGACCTATTTATAACGAAGATTCAGATAGAACTTTATTGGATATTGTTGATAGTTTAAATATTAATGATCCTCAGGATTTATTTTTAAATCACGAGAAATTAAATAATCTTAAAGAAAAAATTAAGGGTGTATTATCAGAATTAGAGAGAGATGTGTTGGAATCTTATTTAGATGCTAAATCTTATAAAGAGATTGCCAATGAATTAGGAAAACAAGTGAAATCTGTTGATAATGCTCTCCAAAGAATAAAAAGGAAATTAGAATTAATTGAAAAATAATTTCCAAAAAGATTGACTCAGATAAAAAAAATATTTATAATGTATTAAGTCGCCGATGTAGCTCAGCTGGCAGAGCAGCTGATTTGTAATCAGCAGGTCATCCGTTCGAATCGGATCATCGGCTCCAAAAGAGGAATAATGGGGAGGTACCAAAGTGGTTAAATGGAGCGGACTGTAGATCCGTTGGCTGAACGCCTTCGAAGGTTCGAATCCTTCCCTCCCCACCATTAAATTACTAAATTTTGTGCCCGCGTAGCTCAGTCGGAAGAGCGCATCCTTGGTAAGGATGAGGTCACCGGTTCAATCCCGGTCGTGGGCTCCAGATACTGAAAAATAGTATTTTTTTATTCCAAGGAGGAAAATAAAAAATGGCAAAAGAAAAATTTGTAAGAACTAAACCGCATATAAATATAGGTACAATCGGTCATGTAGATCATGGTAAGACTACCCTTACCTCGGCTATCACTAAGATCTTGGCTGCCAAGAATTTAGCTGAAGCCAAAGAATTCGATGATATAGATCGAGCTCCTGAAGAAAAGGAGAGAGGGATTACTATTTCTGTCTACCATGCCGAGTACGAGACCGAAAAAAGGCATTATGCTCATATCGACTGTCCGGGTCATGCCGACTATATCAAAAATATGATCACTGGAGCAGCTCAGATGGATGGAGCCATCCTAGTGGTATCGGCTGCCGATGGTCCTATGCCCCAGACTAGGGAACATATTCTCCTAGCTCGTCAGGTAGGAGTCCCCTACATTGTGGTCTTTTTAAATAAAGTAGATATGGTAGATGACCCTGAACTACTCGAATTGGTAGAGATGGAAGTAAGAGAACTTTTAAGTGAATACGAATTCCCCGGAGATGATCTCCCGGTAATCAAAGGTTCTGCCTTAAAGGCCCAAGAGTGTGGTTGTGGTAAGGAAGATTGCCCCTGGTGTAGTGGAATTCTTGAACTTCTCAAGGCGGTAGATGACTACATCCCTACTCCTAAAAGAGATGTTGATAAACCTTTCCTCTTATCCGTAGAGGATGTCTTTTCTATTACTGGTAGAGGGACAGTGGCTACTGGCCGATTAGAGCGAGGAGTGGTTAAGGTAGGTGATCCTGCCGAGATAGTCGGACTTGCTCCCAAAGTCCATAAGACCGTAATTACCGGAGTAGAGATGTTCCGTAAGACTATGGAACAGGCTGAGGCAGGAGACAATATTGGTCTTCTTCTGCGAGGTATAGATAAGAATGAAGTAAAAAGAGGTCAGGTAGTAGCTGCTCCGGGTAGTATTACCCCACACACTAAGTTTAAGGCCGAACTCTATGTCTTAACTAAAGAAGAAGGTGGTAGACATACCCCCATCTTTAGCGGTTATCGTCCCCAGTTCTATTTCAGAACTACTGATGTAACCGGTACCGTTACCCTCCCGGAAGGAGTAGAGATGGTTATGCCTGGAGATAATGTGACTATCACTGCTGAACTTATTACTCCTATCGCTATGGAGAAACAACTCCGTTTTGCTATAAGAGAAGGAGGGCGCACCATTAGTGCTGGAGTAGTAAGTGAGATTATAGAATAGTCGTTATAGTTAGCTAGTTAGTTGGTCACTATAACAAGACATTAGGTAGCTAAAGAAGGTATACGAGAATAATAAGCAAAATCTAAGGAGTGGATCTTTTTTAACTCTGGTTATATAGGGGCGTGTAAATATACGCCCCTACCTATTTTTTATTTGATAGTAGCGGAATTCTTGGAATTCGGATAATCTAAGATGAATTCTTAGGCTCTTTTCGCAGGCACAAGTTCGAAATAGAAATTAATGGATTTTTATCAGTTTTCAGGAGAAGTTCTATATAAAACCGAAATAGAACAAAAAGGATAATAGAGGGTTTTGAAGGAGTTTACTCCTCTGATCATCTTATAAGGTAATATACATGATAGTAAATCCTTGACAGTAGATAGAAAGTATGGTAGATTTATTTTCGTGTAAATTCATTTTTATTATAGGAGATTTATTTAATGAGACAGAGAATAGTTTTAGCTTGCAGTCAATGTAAGAATAGGAATTATAATAAATACAAGAATAAAAAAAATACGCCCGAAAGAATAGAACTCAAAAAATATTGTAAGTTTTGCAAATCCCATACTTTGCATAAAGAGATAAAATAAGGAATTTGTTTATTATAAAAGATTATATAAATTTTAAAACAAAAGATATCTAAGTATTTTGTTCCTTGGAGTATCAGAATATTATGAATTTCGATGCTCCAAAATGAACTTATTTAAAAATAGATTCTGACAAAATTCTGAAGAGAAGTTTTTATAAAATCGAGATAGAATAAAAAAGGATTATAGAGGGATTTTATGGGAGTTTGCTCCCTGATTATTTTGCTTATTTTTATTGAGAAATTAGGTTAAGAAGGTCCGTAGCTCTAACGGCTAGAGCACTGGACTCCAAATCCAGGGGTTGCAGGTTCAAATCCTGCCGGGCCTGCCATTTAATTTAGAGCATCAGGATTTCAAAAAATCCCGATGCTCTAAATTAGATTATTATACACGTTTTTATAGGTACAAATTTAAAAAACAATGAATTCTAATAAGATTATCCGAAAAAGTTTTATATCCTGTTAAAATGAAATAAAAAAATATGGGAGAGGGGTTTTTAGAGGGAATTTACTCCCTTGACAATCTTGTAAAATGCAAAATAAAAAGTTTTTTAGAAAATTAATTGATTTTATAAAGGAAGCTATTGCAGAATTAAAGAAAGTAGTTTGGCCAAGTCGCAAAGATCTAAAAAATAGTACCATTGTAGTTATTTCTACTATAATAATTGCTTCAACTTTTGTCGGAATAATAGATTTGGTCTTTGTTCGATTATTAACTTTAATAATAAAATAAAGTGAACTAGCATTATGTTTTAGTATTAGATTTCTTATATAACTAAAGTTAGTAAATGATAGGAAGTAGGTTAACCGCTTATAATGGATGCAAATAGAAAAAAATGGTATGTGGTCCATACTTATTCAGGATACGAAAATAAAGTAAAAGCGAATTTAGAACAAAGAGTTAAATCTATGGGGATGCAAGATCAAATTTTTCAAGTATTAATACCGACCGAAAAAGTCTTAGAAGCAAAAGCAGGGAGAAGAAGATTCGTACAAAAAAAAGTATTCCCAGGATATGTAGTAGTAGAAATGATATTAAACAATGATTCATGGCAAGTAGTTAGAAATACTCCAGGTGTCACCCGTTTTGTTGGTTCAGGCGGCAAGCCGGTTCCCTTAAAGGAAAGTGAGATAAATAATATTTTAAAACAGATGGGGAAAGGCGAAAAAACACCTAAGCTAGAGGTTGAATTAGGTGAAAGTGTTAGAATTGTCGTTGGCCCCTTTACAGGATATACGGGAAAAGTTAAAGAGATAGATTATGAGAAAAACAAATTAAAAGTTTTTCTCTCTATTTTTGGACGAGAAACAGCTGTTGAGTTAGACTTTAATGATGTAGAAAAATATTAAATTAGTTATTTAGTTAATTAGTTAATTAGTTAATTAGCTTATAGGGAATAAAGTCGATTTATGGTAATTAGCTTAAGTTTTTTGTTGATTAGTTTATCAATATTAATTAAAAATTTAAAGCGAAAGACTGAAAACCATTTGCGTTATTTGGTTAACTGATTAATTAATTGAAAATTAATTTAACAAGCTAACTAAATAACTAACTAACTAACCAGATAACTAATTAAGGAGGAATTTAATGGCAAAAAAAGTGGTTTCAGTAATAAAATTACAAATACCAGCTGGAAATGCTAATCCCGCACCACCAGTGGGACCTGCTTTAGGCCAACATGGTCTAAACATTATGGAATTCTGTAAGGCGTTTAATGAGAGAACAAAACAGGATGTGGGAACTGTTATACCGGTAATTATTAATGTATATGAAGATAGGACTTTTTCTTTTATATGCAAAAAACCTCCTGTAGCATTTTTACTGAAAGAAGCTGCAGGAATAGAGAAAGGTTCGAGTGTCCCTAATAAAGAAAAAGTTGCAAAATTATCTTGGGCAAAAGCTGAGGAGATTGCTAAGAAAAAAATGCCTGATCTGAATACCAAAAACTTAGAGAGTGCAATAAAAATAGTTGAGGGCACTGCAAGGAGTATGGGGATAGAAATAGAAAAAGAATAATTCTGATATTAAGTGGGAGGAAAATCCATTAAAACCACAAGGAGGAAATACATGGCAAAAGAAAGAGGTAAAAAATATCTAGAAAGTGCTAAAAAGTTTGAAAAGGATAAATTTTATGAACCAGAGGAAGCTTTTGATTTAGTTAAAGAACTCCACTGGGCAAAGTTTGATGAAACTATCGATGTTGCTATCAAATTAGGAGTTGATACTCGTCGTGCTGAAGAACAGGTAAGAGGGGCAGTAGATTTGCCTCATGGTACAGGAAGAACGGTTAGAATTGTAGCCTTTGCTCAGGGCGAAAAAATAAAAGAAGCAGAAGAAGCAGGGGCAGATTTTGTCGGAGGTGAAGATTTAGCTGAAAAAATACAAAAAGGATGGACGGATTTTGATGCTACTATTGCAACTCCAGATATGATGAAAATAGTTGGTAAATTGGGAAGAATTTTAGGGCCCCGAGGTCTAATGCCCAATCCCAAGATAGGGACAGTTACTTTTGACTTAAAGAATGCTATAAAATCTGTAAAAGCTGGAAAAGTGGAATATCGAGCTGATAAATTTGGTATAGTCCATGCTCCTTTAGGAAAATTGAGCTTTGATAAAGAAAAACTGATAGAAAATTTTATAACTTTTGTGGAAGCGATTATTAAAGCTAAGCCTTCAGCTGCTAAAGGGAGATACATACAGAGTATCACTATCTCATCAACTATGGGACCAGGAATCCGTATAGATCCTTTAAAAATAAGTGCATGGATTGAAAAACGCAAAAAATAAATCGGGATATAATAATAAATAATATTTATACCTTAGACAGCAGGAGTTATCACAAGATAGTTGGACAAAGGTTATAGCTCTAAAGAATGATATTTTAACTTTTAAGAGGATTACTTTTTGACTATCTATCTTGGATTAACTTAATAGATATTTTATTAGAATATCATCCTGCCGAGGTGGAAGAATGCGAGAGTAAACAGTAAGTAGAAATTACTAATTTCACCTTCCCAGAAAATTAAAGTCTAAGGGAAGGTTTTTTATTGTAAAAATTATTAAGTTAGAAGGGAGGGTAAATATTGGCTTTAACTAAAGATACGAAAAAGAAGATAGTTGAAGAACTTATAGAACAGCTGAAAAATTCTAAAGGAATAATTTTAACTGACTATAAAGGAATGGATGTATCACAGATTACTAGTCTAAGAGAAGAACTCAAAGAAAAGAAAGTCCTATTTAAAGTAGTTAAAAATTCTTTAATGGAAAAGGCCAGCGAAGAATTAGGAATAAAAGATATAACTAAAGATTTAGTTGGCTGTACAGCAATTGCTTTTAGCAGTGAAGATCCTATAGAGCCAGCTCGACTACTTAAAGAATATGCGAAAAAGAATAAAATTGATCTGAAAATAAAATCTGGTTTAGTGGAAGGGAGATTGTTAAGCCCCGAAAAGGTCATTGAGATAGCTTCTCTACCTTCAAAGGATATTCTTATCGCTCAGATGGTTACTGGAGTTAAGAGTCCATTTTATTCTTTGGTTTTTGTTTTGCAAGGACCGCTTAAGGGATTAATCTATACTTTAGAAGCGGTAAAAAAACAGAAAGAAACTAAAGTATCATAAAAATTATGATAAGAATGTGATATGAAGTATTGCCCCAGGTAGATAGGTCAAAATGAAAGTTTTTTAAAGATACAGGATACGAAATACGATATTGAAAGGAGGTGAAATAAATGGTAGAAAAGAAGGTAGCTTCGGAAGAAAAGAAAGCAGATAGTAAGAAGACTGAAAAAAATGAGGCGGAAGAAAAAGAAACTACCTCAAAATGTGCAGTAGATGAAATATTAGAAAAGATTGAAAAGATGACTGTATTAGAGTTGGCTGATTTAGTTAAAGCCTTGGAAGATAAATTTGGGGTAACAGCAGCTATGCCCGCTGTTATGCCTGCCAATGCTGGAAGTGCAGCTGCGCCCGCTGAAAGTGCGGAAGCAGAAGAAAAAACTGATTTTGAAGTAGTATTAAAAGAGATTGGGCCGAATAAGATTAAAGTTATAAAAGAAATTAGAGCTATTACTGCTTTAGGTTTAAAAGAATCTAAAGATTTAGTAGAAGGTGCACCCAAAACAGTAAAAGAGCACGTAGATAAAAAAACAGCTGATGAAATAAAGGAAAAACTAGAAGCGGTAGGTGCAGTTGTTGAAATAAAATAGAAATAGATTATCTTTAAATCAAGAAGATATCTTTTTAAAAATTAAATTAAAGGATATCTTCTTGATTTTTTATAAAAAGAATGATATTATTATAGTTTACGAATAAAAGTAAATATAAAGTAAGGTTGGTGTTTTGTGGTGTGCAAAAAAAATTCTCAGAAATTTAAAGATTTTTCCAAAATACCTGAATTATGTCCATTACCCGATCTATTAGATATACAAAAAAATTCTTTTGATGAATTTTTACAAAGATTTACCCCACCTGAACAAAGAAAAAGGCAAGGACTACAAGAGGTTTTTCTAAATATTTTCCCTATCCAGGACTTCACTGGTAACTATATTTTGGAGTTTAGGAGTTATTCTATCGGTGAATGTAAAGATTCTCCTTATGGATGTTGGGAAAAAGGATTGACTTATTCGGCACCTTTAGAAGTAAAGATAAATTTAATTAACAAAAAAACAGGCGAAATAAAAGAACAAGATGTTTTTATGGGAGAGTTGCCCCTTATGACCGAAAATGGGAGTTTTATTATTAATGGGGCTGAAAGAGTAGTGGTAAATCAATTAATAAGATCTCCAGGAATATATTTTGATGAAGAAAAAAGCGAGGATAGAAATGGATTATTCAAATTTAAAATTATTCCCAATAGAGGTTCTTGGTTAGAATTTGGTTTTGACTCTTCTAATATGATTTATGTTCGAATAGATAAAAAGAGAAAAATTCCGGCAACAATATTATTGAGGGCTTTAGGATATGAAACTGATGAAGAGATTAAAGGACTTTTTGATGATGATGAGATTATAGAGGCAACTTTAGAAAGAGATAACACTTCTAATGAAAGAGAAGCTTTGACCGAAATATTTAGAAGATTAAGACCGAGTGAACCTCCTACTGAAAGAAATATTCGACAATTAATCCAGATATTACTTTTTGACCCCAGAAGATATAACTTAGCCAAAGTAGGTAGATATAAGATAAATAGAAAATTAGATCTTAAAGAGAGAATTTTAGATAAAATCGTGGCTCAAGACATTATAGATCCTAAAAACAATGAAGTAATTATTAAGGCAGAGGAAAAGATTAACCAAAAAATAATTACTGCAATACAGGCTGCGGGGATTGAAAAAGTTAAAGTATTAAACTCTGAAAATGAAATAGTAACTGTATTTAATGAAAAAGATGAATCCTTAATGCCGGTTGTGGATAAGATTAGTGGTGAGATTGATGAAAAGATTATCGGAATGACTATAGCAGAAGATGTAGTTAACCAAGAAACAGGCGAGGTAATTTGCAGTGCTGGTAGTGAATTAGACAATGATTTGTTAATTAAAATAAAAGAGTGCAAGAAAGAAATAAGAGTAAAAAAAGGTAAATCTCTAACCAAAGAAGATATTGTGGCTTCTTTAAGATATTTAATTAATTTATATAGAGGAATTGGGTATATAGACGATATTGATCATCTTGGAAATAGGAGAGTTAAGACAGTAGGAGAATTACTTCAAGATCAATTTTATATTGGATTAAACAGAATGGAAAGAGTAATTCGAGAGCGTATGACTATACAACCCGATGTTTCTGCTATAACTCCCCAAGCTTTAGTTAATGCTCGCCCTTTATTAGCAACCATTAGACAGTTTTTTGGGAGTAGTCAGCTTTCTCAATTTATGGATCAGACTAATCCTTTGTCTGAAATTACTCACAAGAGAAGGCTTTCTGCTTTAGGCCCGGGAGGTTTGACTAGAGAAAGAGCAGGTTTTGAAGTAAGGGATGTACATCATACTCATTATGGTAGAATTTGTCCTATTGAGACCCCTGAAGGACCCAATATCGGCCTAATTGGTTCACTATGTATCTATGCCAGGGTTAATGAATTAGGATTTATTGAGACTCCCTATTTTAAAGTAGTAGACGGAAAAATTACTGATGAAATTGTATTTCTTTCTGCCGACGAAGAGGACAATTATAAGATTGCTCAAATAAATATTAAAGTATATGATAAAAATAAGAAAACTTTACAGAATGAAGTAGTTTGTCGATATAGAGGAGATATTATCGAGTGCACTTCGGACGAAGTAGATTTTATCGATGTTTCGCCAAAACAAATTACGAGTATTTCTGCAAGTTTAATACCTTTTTTGGAACATAATGATGCTAATAGAGCTCTTATGGGTACAAATATGCAACGACAAGCTGTACCTTTAATAAGAACTGAAGCACCTTTTGTAGGAACAGGAATGGAGAGTAAGGTAGCAATTGATTCGGGGGCAGTTATTGTTTCCCAGGATGATGGGGTAGTGAAGAAGGTAGATGCAAACAAAATAATTATCCAAACCGCAAATAATGTTAAAAAAGAATATTTATTAAAGAAATTCGTCCGTTCTAATCAAGGAACTTGTATCAATCAAATACCTATAGTTGAAGAAGGAATGTCAGTTAAGAAAGGCGAGGTAATTGCTGATGGATCATTAACCTCGGGGGGTAACCTCTCTTTAGGAAGGAATGTTTTGGTAGCTTATATGCCTTGGGAGGGATATAATTTTGAAGATGCCATTTTAATTAGTGATAGATTAGTAAGGGAAGATATTTTTACTTCTATTCATATCAGCGAACATGAATGTGAAGCTCGGGATACTAAATTAGGACCAGAAGAAATAACCCGCGATATTCCTAATATAGGTGAGGGTAATTTAGCTAATTTAGACGAAAAAGGAATAGTTCGTATTGGGGCAGAAGTGGAATCAGGCGATATTTTAGTAGGAAAAATTACTCCTAAAGGCGAAACTGATTTAGGCCCTGAAGAAAGATTGTTAAGAGCTATTTTTGGGGAAAAAGCTCGAGAAGTAAGAGATACATCTCTTCGGGTACCTCATGGGGAAAAAGGGAAAGTTATAGATGTAAAAGTATTTTCTCAGGAAAATAATGACGAACTCCCTCCTGGTGTAAATCAATTAGTAAAAGTTTTTATTGCGCAAACAAGAAAAATATCAGAAGGCGACAAAATGTCAGGAAGACATGGGAACAAAGGAGTTATTGCAAAAATATTACCAGAGAGTGATATGCCTTTTATGTCGGATGGTACCCCAATAGATATAGTATTAAATCCCTTGGGGGTGCCTTCTCGTATGAATGTAGGGCAAATTTTAGAAATTCATTTAGGCTGGGTGGCTAAGGCCTTAGGAATAAGAATAATTACTCCTATTTTTAATGGAGCCACAGAAGAAGAAATTGAAGCTGCTCTAATAAAGGCCGGATTGCCTAAAGATGGTAAGGCAAAACTTTTCGATGGTAGAACGGGTCGACCATTTGATCAAAAGATAACAGTAGGTTATAGTTATATTTTAAAATTAATTCATTTGGTAGATGATAAAATTCACGCTCGATCTACCGGACCATACTCTTTAGTTACTCAGCAACCGTTAGGTGGTAAGGCTCAATTTGGAGGACAAAGATTTGGCGAAATGGAGGTATGGGCCTTAGAAGGGTATGGAGCTGCTTATAATCTTCAGGAACTTTTAACAGTAAAGTCAGATGATGTAACAGGAAGGATTAAAACTTATGAAGCCATTGTTAAAGGTGAGGATATACCGGTACCTGGAATTCCTGAATCATTTAAGGTATTGGTGAAAGAATTACGTAGTTTATGTTTAGATGTGAAAGTTTTAAATGAAGAAGGCAAAGAAATTGAGATTAAAGAAGATATCGAATCTAAAGATGAAATTAGTGAAAATTTGATGAAAGAAATAACTTAAAATCTAAATTCGTATCTCATTAATTTAGTTAACTCGCTAGCTAGTTGAAGGATTAATGCTTAACCAACTAATTAACTAGTTAACCAGATAACTAACTAAGCAACTAACGATTATGTACTATTTACTAACGACTAAAATAGGGGGTAATAGTATTGGGAAATTCGGGGAATTTTAACTCGATAAAAATTGGACTAGCTTCACCAGAGGAAATAAAGAGATGGTCCTATGGTGAAGTAAAAAAACCAGAAACTATTAACTATCGAACTTTAAAACCAGAAAAAGATGGTCTGTTTTGTGAAAGAATATTTGGACCAGTTAAAGATTGGGAATGTAGTTGTGGGAAATATAAAAGAATAAGGTACAAAGGAGTAATATGTGATAGATGCGGTGTTGAAGTAACTAAATCTATCACTAGAAGAGAAAGGATGGGGCATATTGATTTAGCTTCTCCAGTCTCTCATATTTGGTATTTTAAAGCTATCCCCAGTCCATTATCTTTATTATTAGATATTTCACCTCGTAATTTAGAGAAAATTTTATATTTTGCCCCAGAACGAAAGAGGGAGCAATTATATGAAGTTATCGAAGCTGATGGTTCTGGATTGGAAAAAGGCGATATAATTTTAGATCTAGAATACCAGATTCATAAAAAATATAATGAAAGACTAGTGGCAGAACCTGTTTATCAAGTTAATAAATTAAAGATATTCCCTTATAAAGTTGGTAATATAATTTCAGAAAAAGATGACCAAAAATTAAGAACCAAATTTGGTGGCATATTCTATCAAAGGGAGCTAGTATTTCCAGCTGCAAAAGAAGAGAATGAAATAGATAAGATAATTGAAGGAGAAGATGTAGAAAATAAAGAAGAAATTTTAGAAGATAGTGAAAAGAAATACCGAATTATTAAGATAGTTGGGTTAATTTCTGCATCTAATTTGAATAAAATTGAAAACGAAGAAGGCTTATCTTTACAGGCAAAAGTTGCGAATCAAAATATTGAGGAATCTTGTTATATTGTAATAGATCCAGGTAAAACTTCTCATAAAAGAGGAGATATTATTTTAGAGGTAGAGAAGAACCTTTTAGAACGTTATGATCCAGAGTTTAAGGCTGGAATTGGAGCCGGAGCAATTAAGGAATTATTAAAGGGAATAAATTTAGATAAATTAGCCTTAGAACTTAGGGAAGGATTGAAAAAATCCAGTGGTCAGAAAATGAAGAAGATTATCAAACGATTGCAAATTGTAGAGGCATTTCGTATATCTAATTGTAAGCCAGAATGGATGATATTAGATGTAATTCCAGTTATCCCTCCAGATTTAAGACCTATGGTGCAATTGGAAGGGGGGCGTTTTGCCACTTCGGATTTAAATGATTTATATAGAAGAGTAATAAATCGAAATAATAGACTAAAAAGGTTACTAGAATTAGGTGCGCCCGAGATTATTATAAAAAATGAGAAGCGAATGTTGCAGGAGGCAGTAGATGCCCTGATAGATAACGGGAGAAGAGGAAGAGCAGTATTGGGTGCTGGAAATAGACCTCTTAAATCTTTAAGTGATATGTTAAAAGGGAAGAAAGGTAGGTTCAGACAAAATCTATTAGGTAAAAGGGTAGATTATTCGGGAAGATCAGTAATTGTAGCAGGTCCTGATTTAAAGTTTTATCAATGTGGATTACCGAAGAAAATGGCATTGGAATTATTTAAGCCCTATGTGATGAGAGAATTAGTAGCCCGAGATTTAGCTCATAATATTAAAACAGCGAAAAAAATGGTAGAGAAAGAAAGACCCGAAGTTTGGAGCATATTAAAGGATATAACTGAAGAGCATCCTGTTTTACTAAATAGGGCCCCTACTCTGCACCGCCTAGGTATTCAGGCCTTTAAACCTGTTTTAGTGGAGGGGAATGCAATTCAAATTCATCCTTTAGTCTGTGCTGCCTTTAATGCGGATTTTGACGGAGATCAAATGGCTATACATATCCCCCTTTCATCAGAGGCACAAGCGGAAGCGCAAATTCTAATGTTATCTTCAAATAATATACTTTCACCCGCGAATGGTTTGCCCATAGCTCTGCCTAGTCAAGATATAATTTTAGGATGTTATTATCTGACTATGCGAGAAAGTGGGAAAAAGGGTGAAGGTAAAATATTTGCTAATTATGATGAAATAATAAGGGCTTATGATGAAGGAATTATAGATTTACATGCAAAAGTAAAATGTAGAGTACAAAATTCTTTAAAGGATACTACAGCGGGCAGAGTAATTTTTAATGAAGTTTTGCCTGATGATATGGATTTTGTTAATTTGACTATTAATAAAAAATCTTTAGAGAAGATCATATCTTTTATATATCGTAAATATGGGAAGAAAGTAACTGTTGAAGTTTTAGATAAAATTAAAAAATTAGGTTTTAATTTTTCTACTTCTTCTGGAATGTCAATAGGAGTTGTAGATTTAGAAATTCCTTCTGAAAAAACTAAGATATTAGAAGAAGCTGAAAAAGAAGTCGATAAAATTCAGGAACAATATAATTATGGCTTAATTATGGAGGATGAGAGAGAACAGAAAATAATAAATGCCTGGACCAAAGCATCTAACGAAGTTGTTGATGCTATTTTGAAAAATTTAACTAAGTTTAATCCTTTGTATATTATGGCTGATTCTGGGGCTCGAGGTAGTAAGCGGCAAATTGGTCAGCTAGCAGGTATGAGAGGTTTAATGGCTGATCCATCAGGAAAAATAATTGAATTTCCAATTAGATCTAATTTTAGAGATGGATTATCTGTGTTAGAGTATTTTATCTCTACTCATGGAGCCCGAAAAGGATTAGCAGATACAGCTCTTAGGACTTCAAAATCAGGATATCTAACTAGGAGATTAGTTGATGTAGCCCAAGACGTAATAGTAAGAGAGTTAGATTGTGGTACTACTGATGGAATAATAATCCGCGCTTTCCAAGAAGATGGTAATATAATTGAAAGTCTGTCAGAAAGATTAGTAGGTCGGATTGTTCAGGAAGATGTAATAGAACCGAAGACAGGAAAGGTGTTAGTCAAAATAGGAGAAGAAATTGATGAAGAAAAGGCTAAGAAAATTTCGGATGCGGGGATAAAAGAAGTAAAAGTTAGATCAGTTCTAACTTGTATGGCAAAACATGGAGTATGTGCTAAATGTTATGGGAAAGATATGGCTACTGGAGAACTAGTAAATATTGGAGAAGCAGTTGGAGTTATTGCAGCTCAATCAATCGGGGAGCCAGGGACTCAGTTAACTTTAAGAACTTTCCATACTGGAGGAATTAAAATAACGGGGGAAGACATTACTTTAGGTCTTCCTCGAGTAGAACAACTTTTTGAAGTAAGAAAACCAAAAAAACAAGCAGTAATTAGCGAGATAAATGGAAAGGTAGATGGAATTATTAAAGAAAATGATGGCCGAAAGAAAGTAGTAATTAGCCCTGAATCTTCAGAAGTGAATCTAAACAGTAGCGAAGAAAAAAAGAAAACATACTATATTCCTGCTGATTTAAGAATAATAGTAGAAAATGGGCAAAAAGTAAAGGCTGGAGAGAGGCTAACTGTAGGATTTATTGATCCGCATGAAATATTGAAAATTCAAGGGATTAAAGCTGTTCAAGAATACTTATTAAAGGAAATACAGGCAGTTTATAGATCGCAAGGAGTTAATATTAACGACAAACATATCGAAACAATAATCCGCCAAATTGCACGTTTGAATATGATTTATATCAGGTCAGCCCGTGATTCTGAATTGTTATCCGGAGAATTAGTTTATGTATCTGATTTCGAAAAGGCTAATAAAAAAGTAATGGAGGATAACAAAAAAATTATTGATAAAAATAAAGAATTATTAGAAAATAAAAAACTTATTTCTCCTCTGATAAATATTAAAACAGGAGAAGTAATAGTAAAAGAAGGAGAAGTTATCGATAGCAAAATTATTCCTAAAATTGAAGCTGCAGAATTCAATGAACTTTATATGGTAGATCAGGAAAATAAAAAATATACTATTTTAAAGGGTGAAAATTCTTTTATCGAAAGAATAATGGGTAGTATTTTGGTAGATAAAATTGAAGAACATATTCAGGACGAATCAGTTAGAAATGAGCAAAATAGTCATAATATTAAAACTAATAATGGGGTTATTAATAATGAAATTGCGTTAAGTATTGTTAATAATGATATTAGGTTAATAAATTGTATCAGGCCAGGTATTTATGAAGAATTAGAAGGAAGAATAGTTGCCGAAGATATCATTGATCCTGAAGATGGCCAAATTATAGTAAGTAAGAATAAACAATTAGATTCTTCAGATATCGATAAAATTATACATGCTAAAATAAATGAAATAAAGGTATGGCAGGAAATTAAGGAAATATCTATCCGGGATGGCCTTATTAAATTACTTAAAGATGAAATTATTGGCCAACCAATCGGTGAGGACTTTGTTGACCCAGTAAGTGGGAATGTAATTGCTACCAAAGGCCAACCCATAAGTAAGAATTTAATTAAAAAGACTCTATCAGCTAAAATAAGTGATATACCTTTAGAAGACGGAAGATATTTTTCTTTGGAAGGTAGAATTTTAGAGTTTATTTACAAAAATGTAGTAGGTAAAATTGCAGCCCTAGATATTATAGATACAGATTCAGGTAATGTTATTATAAAGGCTGGTAAAAAAATAGACCAAAATGATGCTACAGAAATTTGTGAAAAATATATAAATTTGATATGTGTCAGGAAAAACGAAAAAAGGATAGCTGTAAATATAGTTGAAAATATCGGATTTATTAGAAGAAAAAAACTTCCGGCTATAGGAGTGCCTATAATTCAAGGGATTACACAAGCTTCTCTTTCTACCGAAAGTTTTCTTTCTGCAGCATCATTCCAGAGAACTACCCATGTGTTAACTAATGCTTCTATTAAGGGGAAAGAAGATAGACTTTATGGTCTAAAGGAGAACGTTATAATTGGTAATATTATTCCTGCAGGAACAGGATTAAATATGTATAATAAAATTGATATAGATTTTCCTCGAGAAGAAGAAAAGGTGGAAGAGATTTTTAAAGATATAAACAAAGGACAGGAAGAAAAGGAAGTAGATATCTTCAAAAAAGAAAAAGAAGATGAAGAGACGATTGCAACCGATAAATCAGATAAGAAATTGGAGTCTAATTTAGAAAACAAGGAAACAAAAAATGAAAAATCTAGTGATTAATAGTTGACATAAAATGTTGATGCTGTTAGAATATAAAAGTATTTTTTTAGAAAAAGTTTAAAATAAATATTAATAAATATAAATAAAGGATGATTAGCTATGCCTACCATAAATCAATTAGTTAGAAAAGGCAGAAAGAAAGTATTTAAAAAAGGTAATACTCCAGCACTGCAAAGCAGCCCATTAAAAAGAGGGGTTTGTACAAGAGTATGGACTATAACACCCAAGAAACCAAATTCCGCTTTAAGAAAAGTTGCCCGGGTAAGATTGACTAACAATATGGAAGTAACTGCTTATATTCCTGGAATAGGTCATAATCTTCAAGAGCATTCGATTGTCCTCTTAAGAGGTGGTCGAGTAAAAGATTTGCCAGGAGTACGATATCATATCGTAAGAGGAGTCATGGATGCTACTGGAGTAGAAAAAAGGGCACAAGGACGTTCAAAATATGGTGCTAAGGCACCAAAAAAGACGACTAATAAATAATAAGTGCTTAATTAACTAGTTACTTGGTTGTCTGATTAGTCAGTTATCACCAATCTCCTGATTAATCAACTAACCAACTAACTAAATACTAATTTTATAGTAGGATAGAAAGTTTATTTTATCTGTAAAGTGATCAGATTATAAGAAACTTTTAATAACAGATAGAGAGGGATAGATAATGTCCAGAAGAAGAAGAGCCGAAAAAAGAGAAATTATGCCAGACCCAATATATCATGACAAGACTGTTTCTGCTTTTATAAATAAGCTCATGTATGATGGAAAGAAAAGCAAGGCCGAAAAGATATTTTATCAGGCTATAAACAAAGCAGCGGAAAAAATTAAAAAAGAGCCGTTAGAACTATTTAACCAAGCATTGAACAATGTTATGCCTGTATTGGAAGTAAAATCAAGAAGAGTGGGAGGAGCAAGTTACCAGGTTCCAGTTGAGGTAAGTCCTGATAGAAGGGTTACGCTGGGAATGAGATGGTTAATCGGTTTTGCAAGAAAAAGAACGGGCAAACCAATGCATGAAAGATTAGCTTTAGAATTAATAGATGCAGCTAATGGTGTGGGTATGGCAGTTAAAAAGAAAGAAGATACTCATAAGATGGCAGAGGCAAATAAGGCATTTGCTCATTATAGGTGGTAAACAAACAGTCGATAGTGAATAGCCGTCTAACCAACTAACTAAATAAGGAATACGAGATACGAATTAAGATAGGGTTTTTAAATTATGAATACGAAAATTGCTTTGAACAAAATAAGAAATATTGGGATAATGGCCCATATTGATGCTGGTAAGACCACGGTTACTGAGAGAATTTTATATTATACCGGAAGAGTTCACAGGATGGGTGAAGTGCACGAAGGGTCTGCAACTATGGATTGGATGCCTCAAGAAAAGGAAAGAGGTATCACTATTACTTCAGCGGCCACCACTTTATATTGGAAAAAGCATCGTATTAATCTTATTGATACGCCTGGACACGTGGATTTTACAGTAGAAGTAGAACGTTGTTTGAGGGTGCTTGATGGGGCAGTGGCGATTTTCTGTGCAGTTGGAGGAGTCGAACCACAATCAGAAACCGTATGGCATCAAGCAAATAAATATGGTATTCCTCGGGTAATTTTCATAAATAAAATGGATAGGATGGGAGCAGATTTTTATTATGTAGTAAAAATGATTCAAGATAGATTGGCTACAAATCCAATTATTATTCAATTACCTTGGGGAAAGGAAGATAACTTTAAAGGTATTATTGACTTAATAAAAATGAAGGCTTATACTTATACCCTGGATAATTTAGGAAAAACTTATGAAGAAACGACTATTCCTGAAGATTTTCAAGAATTAGCTAATAAATACCGTTATAAAATGATAGAAAGATTAGCTGAACTTGACGAAGATATTACCGATAAGTATCTTGAGGGTGAAGAAATTAGTATTAATGAAATAAAATCAGCAATTCGTAAATTGACTTTAAAAAATATAGCAACTCCTGTATTGTGTGGGACAGCTTTAAAGAATAAGGGGATTCAATTGCTTTTAGACGCCATAATTGATTATTTACCGTCTCCTTTAGATGTTCCGCCAGTCAAAGGCATAGATCCTTTAACTAATAAAGGGATATATAGACTAGCTGAAGATAAAGAGCCTTTATCTTCTTTAGTTTTTAAAATTATGACTGATCCTTATATAGGAAAATTAAGTTTTGTTAGAGTTTATTCTGGAACATTAAAATCTGGTTCTTATGTGTATAATCCACTTAAAGACATTAAGGAGAGAATAAATAGGTTAGTTTTGGTTCATTCTGACCACAAATCCGATGTTTCGGAAATACAGGCAGGGAATTTAGGAGCAATTATAGGCTTAAAAAAATCGGTGACCGGTGATACTTTGTGTGACTCTCGACATCCCATAATTTTAGAATCGATGGAATTTCCTGAGCCAGTAATTTCTATAGCCATAGAACCAAAAAGTCAAGCAGAACAAGATAAGATGGCTTTGGCTTTAGATAAATTATCAGAAGAAGACCCTACTTTTAAGAGGACATTTAATTCTGAAACTGGTCAAACCATTATATCAGGTATGGGAGAACTCCATTTGGAGATAATTGTAGATCGTTTACTTAGAGAATTTAAAGTAGAAGCAAGTATTGGAAGACCACAGGTAGCTTATCGAGAAACAATTGAAAAATCTGCGCAGGCTAGAGGGAAATTTATTAGACAAACGGGGGGCAGAGGACAATATGGGGATGTTGTATTAGAGATAGAGCCTTATAAAGAGAATAAGTTTAAATTTATTAACCGAATAGTTGGAGGTGTAATTCCGAAAGAGTATATCCCAGCAATAGAAGAGGGTATAAAAGAAGCTATGTCGAGGGGAGTATTAGCTAATTACCCGGTTACTAATATAAAGGTAACTTTATTAGATGGTTCTTATCATCCGATAGATTCATCAGAGATTGCTTTTAAAATTGCTGCTTCAATGGCCTTTCAAGAATGTATGAGGAAGGCGAAACCAGTACTTTTAGAACCGATTATGGAAGTGGAAATTGTAACACCGGAAGAATATTTGGGAAATTTAGTAAGTGATATAAGTAGTAGAAGAGCAAAAATAGAGGGTATTGAAACAAAAGCTAAATCAAAAGTTATCATTGCTTATGTACCACTGGCAGAAATGTTTGGTTATGCTACTAGCTTAAGGTCTATTTCTCAGGGTAGAGCAACTTATACTATGCAATTTTTATATTATGATAAAACACCAGATAATATTACTAAAGAAATGTTAGGTTAATTTTAAAATAAATAGTATAGAAATCATTAAGGAGGAAAATAAAAAATGGCAAAAGAAAAATTTGTAAGAACTAAACCGCATATAAATATAGGTACAATCGGTCATGTAGATCATGGTAAGACTACCCTTACCTCGGCTATCACTAAGATCTTGGCTGCCAAGAATTTAGCTGAAGCCAAAGAATTCGATGATATAGATCGAGCTCCTGAAGAAAAGGAGAGAGGGATTACTATTTCTGTCTACCATGCCGAGTACGAGACCGAAAAAAGGCATTATGCTCATATCGACTGTCCGGGTCATGCCGACTATATCAAAAATATGATCACTGGAGCAGCTCAGATGGATGGAGCCATCCTAGTGGTATCGGCTGCCGATGGTCCTATGCCCCAGACTAGGGAACATATTCTCCTAGCTCGTCAGGTAGGAGTCCCCTACATTGTGGTCTTTTTAAATAAAGTAGATATGGTAGATGACCCTGAACTACTCGAATTGGTAGAGATGGAAGTAAGAGAACTTTTAAGTGAATACGAATTCCCCGGAGATGATCTCCCGGTAATCAAAGGTTCTGCCTTAAAGGCCCAAGAGTGTGGTTGTGGTAAGGAAGATTGCCCCTGGTGTAGTGGAATTCTTGAACTTCTCAAGGCGGTAGATGACTACATCCCTACTCCTAAAAGAGATGTTGATAAACCTTTCCTCTTATCCGTAGAGGATGTCTTTTCTATTACTGGTAGAGGGACAGTGGCTACTGGCCGATTAGAGCGAGGAGTGGTTAAGGTAGGTGATCCTGCCGAGATAGTCGGACTTGCTCCCAAAGTCCATAAGACCGTAATTACCGGAGTAGAGATGTTCCGTAAGACTATGGAACAGGCTGAGGCAGGAGACAATATTGGTCTTCTTCTGCGAGGTATAGATAAGAATGAAGTAAAAAGAGGTCAGGTAGTAGCTGCTCCGGGTAGTATTACCCCACACACTAAGTTTAAGGCCGAACTCTATGTCTTAACTAAAGAAGAAGGTGGTAGACATACCCCCATCTTTAGCGGTTATCGTCCCCAGTTCTATTTCAGAACTACTGATGTAACCGGTACCGTTACCCTCCCGGAAGGAGTAGAGATGGTTATGCCTGGAGATAATGTGACTATCACTGCTGAACTTATTACTCCTATCGCTATGGAGAAACAACTCCGTTTTGCTATAAGAGAAGGAGGGCGCACCATTAGTGCTGGAGTAGTAAGTGAGATTATAGAATAAATTAGTCGTTAGTGAATAGTCGTTAGTCGTTAATAGGACAGGCGTCTCGCCTGTCCATACAAGAATAATTTGAATATCTGAAAGTAAAGACGTATTGCTATACGTTTCTACAATGACTCTGACGAGATACGAGATACGAAAAAATGGGGAGGTAAAATAAAAAATATATGCAAAAGATAAGAATTCGCATACAAGCATACGACCATAGAATATTGGATAATTCTATTTTAAAAATTATTGAAACTGTAAAAAGGATAGGAGGAAAATATTCTGGTCCTATACCTTTGCCAACTGAAATAAATAGATATTGCGTGTTACGTTCACCACATGTGGATAAGAAGTCGAGAGAAGAGTTTGAAATGCGGACTCATAAGAGATTAGTCGATATCCTGGAACCTTCAACTAAAACTATCGAAGCATTGATGCATCTTGATTTACCTTCCGGAGTGGATATCGAAATAAAAACTTTAGAATAATTGAAACAATACCCGTTTTTAACGGGCACGAGTTTGAATAAAGAATTTATTCTAATATCAATTTCAGAAAAGTATTGCCTGAAATTAAAAAATAACAAAAGGCGGTAAGGGTTTAAAGACAATTGGGGGAAGAAATAATTTGAGATTTTAGCGATTAGATCTGGAGGTGAAGAAAGTAAAAATGGCTTTAGGATTAATAGGAGAAAAGTTAGGAATGACCAGAATATTTAATAAGGACGGTGATTCTATTCCAGTTACTGTAATTCTTGCAGGTCCCTGCCGAGTAGTACAGTTAAAAAATGAAGAAAAAGATGGCTATAATGCTGTACAATTAGGATTTAAAGATATAGACAAGAAAAAAGTTTCTAAGCCTTTATTAGGTCATTTTAATAAAGCAAAAATAGAGCCTTTAAAATATATAAAAGAATTTAAAGTGGACGCTTCCAATAAGATATCTACTAATGGAGAGATTAAAGTAGATATTTTTAAGGAAGGTGAGAAGATAGATGTTACTGGAATATCGAAAGGAAAGGGTTTTGCTGGCGCAATTAAGAGACATAATTTTTCTGGGGGACCGAAAACACACGGTCAAAAAGAATATTATAGAGCAGTAGGTTCTATTGGTGCTACAGATGCTGCCCGAGTCTTCAAAGGACAAAAATTACCTGGTCATATGGGGAACAACAAAGTAAAAATGAAAAATTTAGAAGTAGTGAAAGTAGATATTCAACGAAATTTAATTTTAGTAAAAGGTGCTGTGCCTGGAGCAAAAGGAACAATACTTATAATTAATAAAACTAGGTAATAGTCAAGGTATATTTATCAGGGAAGGAGGATTAGCTATGATTGATCTATCTGTACATAATATTAAAGGAGAAGAAATTGGAGAGATTTCCCTAAATGAGAATATTTTTAACGCTAAAATAAACAAATACCTTGTCCATCAAGTTGTAAAACGTTATTTAGCAGATAAGAGAAGGGGGACCGCTTCAACAAAAAATAGAAGTGAAGTAAGTGGAGGAGGGGCTAAACCCTGGAGACAAAAAGGTACTGGAAGGGCTAGAGCAGGATCTAACCGTTCTCCTATTTGGATCGGGGGGGGGACAGTATTTGGACCTACTCCAAGAGATTATTCATATTCTTTACCTAAAAAGATGAAAATTGTTGCTTTGAAATCGGTTCTTTCGGCTAAAGCAAAGAATAACGAAATTATGATTTTAGATAAATTGTCTTTAAATGAAAATAAGACTAAAAAGATAATTGAAATTTTAAAAAATCTAAAAGCACTTAAAAAACCAATAGTAATAATTGAGAAAGAGGATAAAAATATAGAACAAGCAATAAGAAATATCCAAGGTGCAATAGCACTACCCGTTTCTAAACTTAATAGCTACGATCTTTTAAATCATGGGAAAGCAATTTTTACCAAAGAAGCAATAAAACAGATTGAGGAGGTTTTATCATAATGCCTTCTGATAGAGATATTATATTACATCCAATAATTTCTGAAAAAAGTGTTAGATTAAAAGAAGAAAATAAATATATATTTAAGGTTGATTGGGAAGCCAATAGTTCCGAAATTGGAAAAGCTGTTGAAGAAAAATTCAAAACAAAAGTAGTTAAGGTTAATATTGTGAAAGTACCTGGGAAAAAGAAGAGACTAGGTAGATACTCAGGTAAGACATCACATTGGAAGAAAGCAATAGTAACTTTAAAAACAGGTGAGAAGATTAAGGAACTAGAAAATATTTAGAAGTATAAGAATTAAAGAAATTTTATACTTCTAAATAAGGACTTCAATTATTATAAAAATTTAAAAAAAGCTATACAAAAAGAATATTTTCTTTAATTATGTTTACGAGCACTTATCTAATTAAGAAGGAATAGATTCTAATAAGATTGTCGAGAATGATAAAGATATAGTATAAAAGAAATATCGAAAGATATGTTAGTTTCAAAGGGGTGAGATTATTCCCCTGACAACCTTGAAATTAAAAAGAATTTTAAGAAAGGTGTAGATTAAAGTGGCAGAGATAAAAAAGTTTAAACCAACCTCTCCAGGTAGAAGATTTATGTCTATCTCATCTTTTGATGAAATAACTACTGAAAGACCTGAAAAATCTTTGACCAAAGGCATAAATAAAAAAGGTGGAAGAAATAATCAAGGTAGATTAACCGTAAGACATCAGGGAGGGGGAAATAAAAGAAAATACAGAATAATTGATTTCAAAAGAAACAAAGATGGGATTCCAGCTAAGGTAGCAAGTATTGAATACGATCCTAATCGTTCGGCTCGTATTGCTCTTTTAAAATATTATGATGGCGAGAAAAGGTATATCTTGTGCCCTGAAAAATTGAACGTGGGAGATATAGTTATTTCTGGTAAAGAATCAGATGTAAAAGTTGGAAATGCAAGGCCCTTAAAGGATATTCCTGTTGGAACATTAATTCATAATATAGAATTAAATCCTGGGCAAGGTGGTAAGTTAGTCCGATCGGCTGGGACAACAGCTCAACTAATGGCCAAAGAAGGTAAATATGCACACATCAAATTACCTTCTGGAGAAGTAAGATTAATAAGCTTAGATTGTATGGCTACTATAGGGCAAATAAGTAATCTCAATCATGAAAATTTATCGTACGGTAAGGCAGGTAAAAAACGGTGGTTAGGTATAAGACCTACAGTACGCGGTGTAGCAATGAATCCTATTGATCACCCATTGGGTGGGGGAGAAGGAAAAAGCGCAGGTGGAAGACATCCAGTTTCTCCAAATGGTATACCTGCTAAAGGATACCGTACTAGGAAGAAAAATAAAATATCGGATAAATATATTGTTAAAAACCGGATGAAAAAAATATAGTTTAGGGAGGTAGTTTTTTTAAATGTCTAGATCTTTTAAAAAGGGACCTTATGTTGATGAGAAATTATTAAGCAAAATACGAGAATTAAATCAAAAGAGGAAGAAAGCAATAATCAAGACTTGGTCTAGAAATTCGACTATTTTCCCAATAATGGTTGGACATACTATTGCTGTCCACAATGGTAAAAGGCATATACCAGTATATATTACTGAAAATATGGTAGGCCATAAACTTGGAGAATTTGCTCCAACTCGAATTTTTAAAGGACACAGTGCTCATACAGAGAGATCGACCTCAATAAAATAGCCCAGGAATTTAAAAAAGATTCCAAGGTTAAAAAAGTAAATTATCCTACCCATTTTGACGGGTACAAGTTTGAATAAAGTTAATAATTAGGAGGAAAACAATGGGTGTAAAGGCAGAAGGAAAATATTTACCAATCTCTGCTCGTAAGGGAAGACAAGCTGTAGATATAATTCGTGGTAAAGATGCAGGCGAAGCTCTTTTAGTATTAAAGTTTCTTCCTAACCGTTCAGCTAAGATGGTTTATAGTGTTTTAAAATCAGCAATATATAATGCTCAAAATAATAATAATATAGATGTAGAAGATTTATATGTTTCCGAAGCTTTTGTAAATGAAGGGCCTACTTTGAAAAGATATAGACCAAGAGCTATGGGGAGAGCTAGTAGAATTAGAAAGAGAACCAGCCATATCACTATTGTAGTTGATAGTAAAAGGGAGGAAAGATAATTGGGACAAAAAGTACATCCAAAAGGTTTAAGAATTGGAATCATAAGAGATTGGGACGTTAAATGGTTTGCTAAAAAAAATTACGCGAAGTATATATACGAAGATTATAAAATAAAAGATTTTATTAAAACCCATCTCAAACATGCTGGTATATCGGTTATAGAAATAGAGCGTATAGCTGATCGGGTAAGAGTAGCCATAAAATGTTCAAGACCTGGAATTGTTATTGGAAGAAAAGGAGCAGAAGTAACTAAATTAAGGAATGAGTTGGCAAAGTTTGTAAAGGGTGATTTGCAAATTAAAATCAGCGAAGTAAAGCTTCCCGAGTTGGATTCTCAATTGGTTGCGGAGACGATTGCTGAACAGCTAGAAAGAAAAGGTTCAGTTAAAAGAGCTATGAAACAAGCAGCAAACCGCTCTATGAGGGCAGGGGCTGAAGGGATAAAAATATCTTGCTCTGGAAGAATAGGTGGAGCAGAAATAGCTAGGACAGAGTGGCATTTAGAAGGAAGATTACCTCTTCATACCTTGAGAGCAGATATAGATTATGGATTTGCTGAAGCTAATACCACTTATGGAAAAATTGGTGTTAAAGTTTGGATTTTTAGAGGGGAGATATTACCTTCAAAGAATGATAAAATTGTAGAAAAAAATACCCAGAAACAAAAAGCTGGTGTTTTAATTAATAAAGCTGCTGAAGAATTAGATGTAGGAGGAAAACAGAAAAATGTTACAACCAACTAGAACAAAATACCGTAAACCCCATAGGGGAAAGATAAAAGGTTGTGCTAATAAAGGAAATATGCTAGCTTTTGGCGAATTTGGCTTACAAGCATTAGAGCCTCATTGGATAACTAGTGCTCAAATTGAAGCCGCAAGAATTAGTATTACCCATGCCGTAAAAAGAGGTGGAAAGGTTTGGATAAGAATGTTTCCTGATAAAGCAGTAACTAAGAAACCAGCAGAAACTAGAATGGGTAAAGGAAAAGGAGCACCAGATCATTGGGTAGCTGTGGTGAAACCTGGAAAGATATTGTTTGAATTAGGGGGAGTAGATGAAAGTTTAGCAAAAGAGGCATTGCGTTTAGCCGCACATAAATTACCTATAAAAACTCGGTTTCTTTCTAGAGAAGAACAGGTGGTGGAATAAATGAAATCTAATGAATTAAGAGATTTGTCAATAGAGGAACTTCAAAAAAAGTTAGTTGATTTTAAGGATGAGTTATTCAGTTTAAGATTTCAAATGGTAACGGGACAATTAGGTAATCCCATGAGGATAAGAGAAGTAAAACGTAATATTGCTCGGGTAAAAACAATCTTAAGAGAAATTGAATTACAAAAAAATAAAATATGAATTAATGAAGGAGGGTTAAATATTGTCCGGGGGGAAGATAAAAACAAAAGTTGGTAGAGTTGTTAGTGATAAAATGGAAAAGAGTGTGGTCGTAAAAGTAGAATACCTGGTGGCACATCCTCTTTATGGAAAACGAATAAAAAAATCATCAAAATTTATAGCTCATGACGAAAAAAATAATTGTGACATTGGAGATAAGGTAAAGATTGCAGAAACTCGACCTTTAAGCAGAAGAAAAAGATGGAGAGTTGTAGAAATATTGGAAAAAACGAAATAAAATAATTTAGATCAAATAGTGAATATTATTTAATTAGGTATAGCGTTTAGCGTTTAGGAAGTAGGAGGGGCGTGTTGCATACGTCCATAACGTTCTACGCTATGGTATATACTAACGACTATATAATTATGATTAAAGAGAGAAGGTAGTTAAGATGATACAAATGCAAACACGATTATTTGTCGCAGATAATTCAGGCGCTAAGCAAATACAATGTATAAAAGTCTTAGGTAGTTCTCGAAGAAGATATGCTAAAATTGGGGATATTATTGTTGCTTCAGTCAAGGAAGCAGCAGTAGGAGGAACATGTAAAAAGGGTGATGTAGTAAAGGCAGTTGTTGTTAGGACCAAGAAAGAACATAGTCGCCCCGATGGTTCTTATATTCGATTTGATGACAATGCAGCGGTAATAATAAATAATCAGAATGAACCAGTAGGAACAAGAATATTTGGACCTGTCGCTCGTGAATTAAGGAATAAAAATTTTATGAAAATAATATCACTAGCTTCAGAAGTGGTATAGAGTGAATGGAGGGATAGTGGTGTGGTTAACAAAGTAAATTTTAAAAAGGGAGATAATGTATTAGTTATAAGTGGAGATGATAAAGGAAAAAGTGGGAAAATTGTTAGTATTTTCCCTAGAAAAATGAAGGTAATAATTGAAGGTGTGAATTTTTTAAAAAAACATAATAAGCCTACTCAAAAAGTTCCACAAGGAGGAGTAATTGAAAAAGAGGGTACATTGAATATTTCTAATATTAAATTAATTTGTAACAAATGCAATAAACCTACGAATATAAAAAGAGAAAGAACTAAAGAGGGCAAGAGAGTTAGAGTATGCAAAAAATGTGGAGAAATAATAGATAAGGTTTAGGAGGTTAGTTATGCCCCGGTTAAAAGATAAATATTTTGAACAAGTTATTCCAGAAATGATGAAAAAATTTAAATATAAAAGCGTAATGGCAGTTCCTAGATTAAAAAAGGTAGTGATTAACATGGGCTTAGGGAGTTCTATTAAAGATTCTAAGATTATGGATGAAGCTGTCAAGGAATTAGCTATTATCAGTGGTCAAAAACCTATTATTACCAGAGCAAAAAAATCTATTTCTAATTTTGGAGTTAGAAAAGGCATGCCTGTAGGTTGTAAAGTTACTTTACGAAATGAGAGGATGTATGACTTTTTAGATAAATTCATTAATGTGGCTATTGCTAGAATTCGAGATTTTAGAGGTGTCCCATCTGATTCCTTTGATGGAAGAGGGAATTATACTATAGGAATAAAAGAACAGTTGATTTTCCCGGAAATAGATTTTGATCAAGCTGCTAATACTTTAGGGATGAATGTTACTATCATAACTAATGCTAAAAATGATGAAGAAGGTAGAGCTCTTTTAGAGTATATGGGTATGCCTTTTAAAAAATAGTTTATTTTTGTATTACATATATCGTCGTTCGGATCTCGTATTATGCATCACCTAGAATTCAAAACTTATTTTAAAACTACTTGGGTATTCAAAATTCAATAGTCAGGGTCTTTGTTTTTTGATTTCTATAGATACGAGACATAAGAAAGAATATAATTACTTGCTTAGCTAATTAGTTAGTTGATAAATTAATTTTAAACTAACTGGTTAGCTAAGCAGTTAAGTAACTAAACAAGCAATTAACCACTGAAAAAGGAGGAAATAGTGTGGCAAAAAAAGCCCTAATAGCAAAGGCAAAAAGAGAGCCTAAATATAAAGTAAGAAAATATTTTCGATGTAGCATCTGTGGGAGACCAAGAGGTTATCTTAGAAAATTTGGGATATGTAGAATATGTTTTAGAACAATGGCTCACAGAGGAGAATTGCCTGGTGTAATTAAATCAAGCTGGTAAAAACTTGTATGAAGCGAGATAAATAAAAAGTTGAAGTTGAAGAGAGGAGGACGTTATTTATGAGTGTTATATCAGATCCTGTTGCGGATTTATTAACTCGCATAAGAAATGCAAATAAAATGCGACATAAATCTCTATCAGTACCAGCATCAAAAATGAAATTAGAAATTGTTCGTATACTAAAAGATGAGGGATTTATTAAAGACTATAGATATAAAGAGGATAATAAGCAGGGTCAATTAATTATCTATTTGAAATATATAAATAAAGAAAAGGCTATTAATAATCTTAAGAGAATTAGCAAACCCGGATTAAAAGTTTATGTTAAAAAAGATGAAATACCTGAAGTGTTAGGTGGTTTGGGAATTTCTATAATATCTACTTCAAAAGGTATTATGACTGGAAAAGAGGCTTTGCGGAGGCATCTTGGCGGGGAAGTTATTTGTTGTGTTTGGTAAGTAAATTAGGGTGTAGCATATCATATATCTCCAAGAAAAAGAAGTAAGGAGCTAGATTTTAGGAGTTGGGATAAAAAGTAAAAAATATCATTTCGAGTAGTCGCAGGGATGATAGCGATCTCAGGAATGAGATCTTTACTATTTTTCCTAAGGAAAGGATAGACTTATTACTCTCTTTTTAATGGTATTTACTGAGAGAAGTGCAGAATCGCAATATGATATAACACAATACGAGAAAGAGGAGGTTTAGTATGTCCAGAATAGGGAAGAAACCAGTAATTATTCCTAAGGGAATTAAGGTTGAACTTGATAATAATAAGTTAAAAGTAATAGGAGAAAAAGGGGTCTTAGAAAAAAATATTCATCCTAGTATTGGAGTAAAAATAGATGAAGATAAAATATATGTTTCTAGACATTCTGAAAGTAAATTCCATAGGTCTTTACATGGCCTAAGTAGAAGTTTAATAGATAATATGGTAAAAGGGGTATCAGCGGGATTTGAAAAAGTTTTAGAAATTAATGGCGTAGGATACCGGGCTGCCCTAGAAGGTAGTAAATTAATAATTCAAATTGGCTACTCTCATCCAGTAAAAGTCGATCCTCCGAAAGGAATCGAATTCGAAGTGGAAAAACAAAAGATAATTAAGGTAAAAGGCATTGATAAAAAAGAAGTAGGAGAAATTGCGGCGAAGATAAGAGAACTACGAAAACCTGAACCATATAAAGGAAAAGGAATAAGATATATCGATGAAATAGTGAGAAGAAAAGTTGGGAAGACCGGTGCAAAATAATTAATGAAAATAGTATTTTAGATATTTTAATTGTAAGAGGAATTTTTTCCCTAAGCTCTTATTTTATAAGAAAGGAGTGCAAATATTGGCTGAAGTAAATAAGAAATTAGCAAGACTGAAAAGACATAGAAGAATACGTAAAGTGATTTGGGGTAACAATGAAAAGCCACGGTTATGTATTTTTAGAAGTTTAAAACATATCTATGCACAGGTAATTGATGATGAAAGAGGGAGAACTTTAGTTTCTGCATCAACACTTGACCCAGAAATAAAAAATAAAGTAAAATACACAGGAAATATAAAGGCAGCAGAGATGTTGGGGATATTATTGGCCCAAAAGATGAAAGATAAAGGTATTAAGAAAGTTGTCTTTGATCGAGGTGGTTATTTATACCATGGGAAAGTGAAAGCAGTTGCAGAAAATACAAGAAAAGGCGGCATAGATTTTTAATTATTTATTGGTTAATTGGTATTCTTTTGCTGTATTAGCGTTTTCAGTTTATACCTATAATAATTTTATATAAGAATAAAAATTATGAAAATAGTTAACTAAAAAAGGGAGGAGGTGGATACGTGCTAAAAATCAATCCGGAAAGTTTAGAATTGAATGAAACAGTTGTTTTTGTAAATAGAGTAAGTAAAGGTGTAAAAGGTGGAAGAAGATTTGGTTTTGCTGCCATGGTTGTAGTAGGAAACGGAGAAGGGATTGTAGGTATAGGATATGGGAAGGCTAAAGATGTTTCAGAAGCAATTAGAAAAGGAGTATCAAAAGCAAAAAAGAATTTGATAAAAGTTAGAATGAAAAAAAAGACTATACCATATACAGTTATAGGACATTATGGAGCTGCTACAGTAATTATGAAACCGGCGTCTCCTGGAACAGGTGTAATTGCTGGTGGAGCAGTCAGAACAATATTAGAAGCTGCAGGATTTCAAGATATTTTAACCAAATCTTTAGGGAGCAGCAATAATTTGAATATTGCAAAAGCTACTATGAATGGACTTATGAGTTTAAAAAATGTTAAGGATATAGAAAAATTAAGAGGCAAAAGCATATTGGAGATATACAGTAGACCATTTCAAACAATGGAGGTAACAGACAATGAAATTAGATAATTTAAGCCCAGCTCCAAAGTCAGTTAAAAAATCTAAAAGGGTAGGCAGAGGTTGTAGTTCGGGACATGGTTTTACTTCCTGCAGAGGATCGAAGGGACAAAATTCTCGCTCAGGTGGTGGAGTTAGACGGGGTTTTGAAGGAGGCCAAATGCCTTTATATAGAAGAATTCCCAAAAGAGGTTTTACAAATATATTTAAAAAAGATATTAACATTGTGAATCTCGAAAAATTAAATGTTTTTAAAGATGGAGATGTTATTACCCCACAAAAGTTGATGGAGGAAGGAATAATTAAAAAAGTAGGTGACGGGGTAAAAATATTAGCTAAAGGTAAAATTAATAAAAAATTAACTATTAGAGCCAATAGATTTAGTCGGAAAGCCATAGAAGAGATAAAATTAGCTGGTGGGAAGATTGAGGTGATATAATTGTTTGAAACCATACGTAATTTATTTAAAATTCCTGATCTCAAGAAGAGATTAATTTTTACTGTTAGTATGGTAATAGTGGTTAGATTAGGCAGTCATTTACCTTTACCTGGCATAGATACAGAAGCAATGGCTAATCTATTTGCTCAAGGCGGAATATTAGGTTTTTTTGATCTATTCGCTGGCGGAGCATTAAGTCGTTTTTCCATTTTTGCTTTGGGGATAATGCCTTATATTAATGCATCCATTATTATGAGCCTTTTACAATCTGTAATTCCCATTTTGGAACAATGGTCTAAAGAAGGGGAAGAAGGTAGAAATAAAATTACCAAAATAACTCGTTATTTTACCGTTATTTTAGCTGTTGTTCAAGCTTTTGGGATAAGTTTTTGGTTGCAAAATATAGGGGTATTGATGATCACGGATTTAAGTTATAGATTTTTATTGATAATTACTCTCACTGCTGGAACTTGTCTTTTAATGTGGCTAGGTGAACAAATTACTGACTTCGGTATCGGCAATGGTATATCTATAATAATTTTTGTGGGAATTATTGCACGAATTCCCACTCAAATTGTTCAAACTGTAAAACTTGTGAATATCGGGGAAATTGGGTTAATTTCTTTGTTGGGGCTATTTGCAATATTTGTATTGGTTATTGGAGGAGTTGTAGCTATTCAGCAAGGTCAGAGAAGAATACCGGTCCAGTATGCTAAAAGAGTAATAGGTAGAAGAATGTATGGTGGGCAAGGAACTCATATTCCTTTACGAGTGAACCAGGCCGGGGTTATTCCCATAATATTTGCTTCCGCAATATTACTTTTTCCAGCTACCATAGGGCAATTTTTTCAAAATATAACTTTTATGAAAAGCTTATCTGAAGCTCTTTCGCCTGGGAAACCCCTTTATTTGACTTTTTATGCCATTTTAATAATAATATTTACTTTCTTTTATTCAGCAATTACTTTTAACCCCGCTAACTTAGCGGATAATATGAAAAAATACGGAGGTTTTATTCCTGGAATAAGACCGGGAAAAAACACAGCTAATTATATTGATCATATAATGACTCGAATAACTTTAAGTGGGGCATTGTTTTTAGCAATAATTGCCATTATTCCTAACATTTTAATAAAAGTTACAGGGATTACCACTTTTTATTTTGGTGGGACCTCTATATTAATTATGGTAGGGGTTGCTTTAGAGACTGTTCAGCAGATTGAATCACATCTGTTAATGAGACATTATGAAGGTTTTATTAAAAAGTGATTTATAATAATAGGGTAATAAGAGAAAATTAATAAGAAGAAGTTAATGTGGTAAGAAAGGAAAAGGTATGCGATTAATTCTATTAGGTCCACCTGGGGTAGGAAAAGGGACAGTAGCTAAAAAATTACAGGAAGAATTTAAATTACCAGTTATTTCAACAGGAGTAATATTAAGAGAGGAAATTAGTAAAAAAACTAAATTAGGTCAAAAAGTAAAGGAAATTATGGGTAGAGGTGACTTGGTACCTGATAATATTATTTTAGAGATAATAAAAGAAAGAATAAAACGTAAAGATTGTGAAAGTGGTTATATTTTTGACGGTTTTCCTCGAAATGTAGAGCAAGCAAAATCTTTAGAAAAAGTGAATAAAGAGCTTAATGAGCACATTAACTGTGTATTTTATTTTGAGTTACCTTTTAATCAGATAATTGATAGGTTAACTAGTCGTAGAGTATGTAAAAGATGTGGTACAAACTATAATTTGTCATTTAACCCTCCAAAAAAGGATAATGTTTGTGATCTTTGTGGAGGAGAATTATATCAAAGAGAAGATGATAAAGAAGAAACGATAAAAAATAGATTACAGGTATTCATCAAACAAACCTTACCACTAAAAAAATATTATCAGGAAAAAAAGTTGTTAGCTATAGTAAATGCTAATACAAGTAGAGAAGCTTTTTTGGAAATTAAAAATATTTTGAAGAAGGAATTACAGAAATAGATAGATGGTTATCATAAGGTCTCCTGAAGAAATTAAATATATTAGAGAGAGTTGCAAGATAGCAGCAAATGCCCTAAAAAGGGTACAAGAAAATGTGAAGGAAGGGATTACCACTTTAGAACTTAATGAAATTGCTGAAGACTTTATAATAAAACAAGGAGCAAAACCTGCTTTTAAGGGTTATGGACCAAAGGAAAATAAATTTCGATATTCAATCTGCACTTCCATAAACGAAGAAGTAGTACATGGCATACCTAGCAAAAGAAGACTAAAAGAAGGAGACATCATAAGTATCGATCTTGGAACAAATCGGAGAGGTTATTTTGGTGATACTGCTGCGACAGTACCAGTAGGAAAGATAGATCCGAAAATTCAGAAACTCCTAACAGTTACCAAAGAATCACTATTTAAGGGGATTGAAAAAGCAAAACCTGGTAATAGATTAGGAGATATTTCTTATGCTATTCAGGAATCAGTAGAGAAAAATAATTTTTCAGTAGTAAGAGAATATGTGGGTCATGGAATAGGTTCTAATCTTCATGAGGATCCACAGATACCCAATTATGGTGTCCCCCATACAGGTATAATATTGCAGGAAGGAATGGTATTAGCAATTGAACCTATGGTAAATATGGGAGGTTATAAGACAGAAGTTTGTAATAATGGCTGGACAGTGGTGACTGAAGATAGAAGTTGGTCAGCACACTTTGAACATACAATAGTTATTACTAAAAATGGTAATGAAATATTGACTATTGCTTCTTAAAGAGTTAGTTTTTTTATGTTAAGATATTTTTATCACCGGACTTTTAAGAAAATTCTGATGATTAGTTGGCCAAAGGTAAAGTCTATTTTCATTTTCATGAGGATAAGTTTCACAAATTTATGCTTATACTTGATTAGGAGAACAGGCTTAAAATGTAAATAAGAGAAATTTTCAAGGGAAAATCCTTTTCCTTGAACTATCTTTATATAAAGGAGGCATTAATGGCGAAAGAAAAGTATATAGAAATGAAAGGAAAAGTTATTCAAGCTTTGCCTAATGCTACTTTTCGAGTTGAATTAGAAAATGGTTGTGAAATATTAGCTCATATTTCTGGCAAGATTAGAATGCATTTTATCAGAATTTTACCGGGAGATAGAGTAAAGGTTGAAATATCACCTTATGATTTAACTCAGGGCAGAATCGTATATAGAATGTAATTTAGCGTATTGGATATTGTATTTCGTATATCGTATAGAAAGATGGGAAATTTTAATATAAGATTCTAGTATCGTAATTTCAAAATTCTGATACTAGAAAATAAATTTTTTAAATAAAGGATAAATTTTAGCGAATTTGTTTTGTAAGGCTTAAGGTTGAGTGTCTTTATGATATATCATATACAAAATACGACATACTATTTATGAAGGAGATAAATAAATGAAAGTAAGATCATCAGTTAAAAAAATATGTATGAAATGTAAAATAATAAAGAGAAAAGGTAAATTGAGAGTAATTTGTGATAATCCAAAACACAAACAAAGGCAGGGAAAATAATTTTAAGGGAGGAAATATAATAATATGGCAAGAATAGCTGGAGTAGACTTACCCAAAAATAAAAGAATAGAAATTGGTTTAACCTATATTTATGGGATAGGTCTTACAAGTGCACAATCAATATTAAAAGAAGCGGGAGTTAATGTAGATACTAGGGTAAAAGATTTAACTGAAGACGAAATAAATAGAATAAAAGAAATTATTGATAAAAAATATAAAGTTGAAGGAGAACTTCGGAGTGATATTACTTCCTCAATAAAGAGGCTTATGGATATAGGTTCGTATAGAGGGTTAAGACATCGAAGAGGATTACCAGTTAGAGGTCAGAGAACTAAAACTAATGCAAGAACCAGGAAAGGACCTAAGAAAACAGTAGGAGCAAAAAGAAAAAAGGCTAAATAATTATAAAAGATAAGGAAGGGGAATTTAATTGGCAAATAAGAAAAAGGCAAAAAAAACTAAGAAAAAAATCAAAAAAAATATAGCAACAGGAATTGTCCATATCCAATCAACTTTTAACAATACTATAGTTTCGATTACAGATAAGCAGGGCAATGTAATTGCCTGGTCAAGTGCAGGAAATATTGGCTACAAAGGGAGCAAAAAGAGCACATCGTTTGCTGCTCAGATAACTGCGGAAACAGCAGCAAAAAAAGCAATGGATCAAGGGATGAAAGAAGTAGATGTTTTAGTAAAAGGACCTGGTCCTGGAAGGGAAACCGCAATTAGGTCTTTACAAACAGTCGGATTAAAGGTAAATATGATAAAAGATGTTACTCCTATTCCCCATAATGGTTGTAGGCCACCAAAACAAAGGAGAATATAAATTAGTTTACTGGTTAATTAGTAGCATCGGAATTTCAAAAATACCGATGCTACTAAAATAATTTTTTTACCTATTTTCTCGGGCACAAGTTTGAACAAAGAATGGATTCTGACAAGCTTGTTAGTATCTGAAATAGTATCACTTAGGACGAAAAGAAATAAAAAATGTAAAGAAGGGTTTAAGAGAAATTTACCCCTCTGATGATTTTATTAATAAAATTATTAATATAAACTAATTAACCATCTAAATGGAAAATGATTAAATAATTTAATTTAAAATAAGATTTTCTAGTCCAAAATTTTGAGAAAATCAGGAGGTTTAATATATATGGCGAGATATACTGGAGCAGTGTGTAAATTATGTCGTAGAGAAGGAACAAAGCTTTTTTTAAAAGGAGATAGATGCTATTCCAATAAATGTTCAATAGAAAGGAAAGATTCGTTACCAGGTAAAAATGCAAAAACCACAAGAATAAAGAAACTTTCCACTTATGGCATAAGATTAAGAGAAAAACAGAAATTGAGAAAATATTATGGATTATTGGAAAAGCAATTTAAAAATTATTTTCAAAAAGCTGAAAGAAAAAAAGGTGTTACTGGTGAGAATTTATTAGAATTATTAGAGAGAAGATTAGATAATGTGGTGTTTCGTTTGGGAATAACCAAATCAAAAGCTCAGGCAAGACAATTAATTTTACATTCACATATATTAGTTAATGGGAAAAAAGTAAATATTCCTTCTTATCAGGTGAATGTTAATGATGTTATAGAGATTAAAGAGAAGAGCAAAAATATCGAAGAGCTTAAAGAAATCAAAGAGGGAAAAATAGAGATTAGTATTCCTTCTTGGCTAGAATTTGATGCTGAGAAACTTAAAGGTAAAATTTTAAGATTTCCTTCTAAGGAAGAACTAAATTTACCGGTAGAGGAAAAGTTAGTAGTTGAATATTATTCTCGTTAAAATTTTTGGGTTTCTATACCTAAAGAAGGAGAGTATTAACAGTGATGGATGTTAATAATATAAAAATTAAAGTCGAAGAATTATCCAACAGTTATGGTAGATTTATCATTGAACCGTTAGAAAAGGGATATGGTGTGACCTTAGGTAACTCTCTTAGAAGAGTACTATTATCTTCTATGGCAGGTGCAGCTGCAACCGCTATTAGAATTGAGGGAATTACTCACGAATACACTACTATTCCAGGAGTAAAGGAAAATGTAATTGAAATAATTTTAAATATTAAGGAGTTAGTAGTTAAAATTTATTCTGATGAGCCTCAAATTTTAAAACTAAATATAAAAGGCAAAAGAAAGGTTACAGCGGCAGATATAATTCCTAATATTAATGTAGAAATACTTAATCCAGATTTAACCATTGCTACATTAAATGAAGATGCTAAATTGAATATGGAGATATTTGTGGAAAAGGGAATAGGTTATCTAAGCGCTGAAAAAAACAAAAAACCTAATCAGCCAGTGGATACTATCTTTATAGATTCATTTTTTTCACCTATCAAAAGAGTGAGTTATAATGTAGAAAGCTCTGACTTGAGTCAATTTTCAAACCATGAGAAATTAATATTAGAAATATTTACTAATAAAAGTATTTTGCCTGACGAAGCTTTAAGTAAATCAGCAAATATACTAATTAAATATTTAAAAATATTTACAAAATTTTCACCAGTAGATATTGAATCAACCGAGGAGTTTATACCAGAAGAAGGAAAAGAAAAAAGTGAAAAGGATAAAATATTAAATAAAACTATAGAAGAATTAGATTTTTCAGTTCGTTCGTATAACTGTTTAAAAAAATCAGGGATAAATACTCTAAGAGATTTAATTAATTATTCTCCAGAAGAGGTTATGAAAATAAAAAATTTGGGCAAAAAATCTTTGAATGAAATAAATGAGAAATTAAATAAATTTGGATTTATCTTAGGGGGAAAAAAGCGACAGGAGGATTGTTAGAATGAGACATAAAAAACTAAAAGGAAAATTAGGTCGAAATAGTAGTCATAGAAGTTCATTGTTAGCTAATTTATCTATTTCGCTGATCAATCATAAAAAAATTGAAACTACTTATACTAAAGCCAAGGAAGTTCGAAGATATATAGAAAAGTTAATAACCATAGCAAAGAATAATGATTTACAAGCGCAAAGAGAAGTTCAAAAGGCAATAAAAAATAAGCAAGCTTCTAAGATATTATTTGAAGAGATTAGTCCTAAGTTTTTGGAGAGAAAAGGTGGTTATACTAGAATTGTAAAGACAGGATTTCGTAAGGGCGATTCCGCACCTTTAGCAATAATTGAATTTGTAGAATAGTAAAAACATAAAATAATAATAAATATATAACAGTATATAGCATAGATAAAAAAATTAGCCAAAAAGGTTAAAAAGTTAATTATCAAATTTAATATAAAAACTTTTTAACCTTTTGATTTTTAATAATTTAGTTAGCTAATTGCTTGTTAATATAATTGCTAGTTTTAGATGTAGGTTTGCAGTTGTCGGTTTTTAGAACGAAAGCTAAAATCTTAAAACGAAACTTGTGTCCGTGAAAGCGGGTAACTGACTTT
>Ga0190359_1000180_pt1 | contig 41796 bp, 40 predicted proteins | sample 48721823_MG_FD_161269 | JGI IMG/M metagenome (GOLD analysis project Ga0190359, IMG submission 161269) | Hydrothermal vent microbial mat bacterial communities from Southern Trench, Guaymas Basin, Mexico - 4872-18-2-3_MG | ecosystem: Environmental > Aquatic > Marine > Hydrothermal vents >...
GATCAAGAAGTTCATCCTGTTTCACGGAAAAAGACATCCCAGTGAGATGGGTGAGCCTGAGGTGGAAGCATTCCTCACTTGGCTTGCCACGGAGGGGAATGTGGCGAAATCCACCCAGAACCAGGCCTTCAATGCACTTATTTTCCTTTATCGGGAGGTGCTGAATGCGCCACTTGAGGGAAGGATAGATGCGGTGCGCTCCGGCAAGAAACAGCGCCTGCCCGTAGTGCTGTCCAAAGAAGAGGTCCAGAGACTGCTAAGCGCCATGAATGGTGTGCCCCAACTAGCTGCCAAGCTTATGTACGGAACCGGGATGCGGCTTATGGAGTGCCTGCGGCTTCGGATAAAAGACGTTGACTTTGAGGTAAACGAGATCAGGGTGAGGAATGGCAAGGGTGGAACTGACAGGCTTGTTTTTTTACCGGAAACCATAAAGCCGGCCCTCAGGGAGCATCTTGAACGGGTAAAATTGGTCCATGAGCATGATCTTTCACAGGGTCACGGACAGGTGTACTTGCCGGGGGCCCTGGAGAGAAAGTACCCAAAGGCGGGCAAGCAATGGATTTGGCAATACGTGTTCCCATCAATAAAGCTGTCGAAAGATCCTCGCTCGGGCGAGATACGTCGCCATCACATGGACCCTTCAACTTTGGATAGAGCCATCAAAAGGGCTGCAAAGTTGGCCGGCATCAACAAGCGTGTTTCCTCTCATACTCTGCGCCATTCATTCGCCACCCACCTCTTACAAAGCGGCACGGATATAAGGACTATCCAGAGCCTGCTAGGGCACAAGGACATTTCAACCACGATGATTTACACCCATGTTCTCAGGCAAATGAGTCCAACAATCAAAAGTCCCCTTGATATGCTGGCAGAATAGGGTAAAGGGAAAATTTTCAGTCAATACGATAGAACGGCTCCACCAGACTGTGAAGCTAGTTCTTTCGGGCACCTGGTAGGACAACTAAGAGATCTGTCATCCAGTTTCTTTGTATAATAGATCAGCAATATACTGTACGAGTTGCTCCGCTTTTGAGATCCAAGGCTCGACTTGTGATTTTTGAAATCTCACAAAATCAATGTAGTCTCCCTCTTGACGGGCAAGAAATGTGTCACAGTCGAGTCCCTTCTTGCTCGACTAGCTGGTAGAACGGTGTGGCCTGATAAAGAACACTATTCCATTCGTCACGGTTTCTAACAATCGAAGAGATGACTTCTCCACACTCCCATTCTATTTCATAGAGCGTGTGTCTTATCCGATCTGTCCTCTCATCAGTTACAGCTCCGTCGACCAGGATAAGTAAGTCCCAATCTGATTCGGGAAGAGCATCCCTCCGGGACCGGGATCCATACAAAATTATTTCAGCTCTCGGTTCCACTTCATAAATGGCACGCTTTATCTTATCAAGCAGTCGATTACGCCTCATTTTTACTCCTCGAAGGCTTACGAGGTATCATGCACCAACTGAGGGAGTGCTGACGATTAAAGTCGTTGTTCTTGATTTACCAATAATTATTATATAGCATTTCACATCGAACAAAAACAAGAGTTTTCAAGACTATAACCTGTGCACGCAAATCACAAACCTCTTTAAGAGTAATTGGGAGCTTGCCTGTGAAAACTTTAAATCGAGCCGCATTTATCATAAAGCCTAAGGAACCATACATAAGGTGGGCAGCTAGCAGGGAAGAGGGTAATCTTTCTCTGGCTGAGGGGCTGAGGAATAGGGCGGCTGTGTATCTTGTCCCAGAAGGTCCGACTGGCCGTGAGGAAACACCACCTTTGGATGATTACTCTAAAGAGATCTTTCAATATGAGCTGGAGGCCTGGGATACGGACGAGAGCAAGTGGCCAGCGCCCCGTACTTTGGAGATGTTTTTGCTCGGAAAATAGTAGGTCTGGAAAGAACTTTGCCCAATGCTTTTGTCAATCCCAGATTGGTTGTGGGATTGGGAGCTGTCAAATTGTATATTCCCTCATATGTTGCATCATTAATGGCTTCCTCAAAGGCCCTGATTAGATCGTTAATGTGGATCCAGGAAAATGGCTGCATCCCATTACCTATGGTCCCCCCAACCCAAGTTTAAATGGGGGAACCATTTTGGCCAAAGCTCCTCCATTTTTGGAGAGAACGACCCCGAAGCGGAAAATCACAGTACGGAAACCAAGCTCCTTTGCCCTTAATGCCTCCTGTTCCCAATCACGGGTCAGGTGTCCCAGAAAATCATCGGCTGGAATATAGTCATCTTCTGTGTGGGTGCCTGTTGGGGAATAGCGGCCAATGGCCGAAGTTGAGAAAAACACACCCGGTGGCTTTTGCAATAATTTGAAGGCCCTGACCAGCTTTCTGGTCAGGGCCACCCTGCTCTCAACGAGGATTTTCTTATACTCTTCGGTCCAACGCTTCAACAAGGGTGCTCCGGCCAGATTCACAACCACGTCAACCCCCTGTAGGCGTGCGCTCAGGTCCTCTGCCGGCAGGGCAAAGTCCTTTCTGCCCAAGGGGATTATTTTCCACCCGTTGTTCTCAAACTCGCGGCTCATGTTTGTACCGATAAAACCAGTGGCTCCGGTCATTGCTATTAGTTTTCTGCTTTCCATTTGCAGACCTTTTGCCTAGACAAGTTTAAGTGCACTTCAGGTCAGGGCAGGTCCTTGTTCACCTTGCACTGCAATGGTTCGCCTTTCCTGATGGAGGCGAAGCACGACATGCGCTCATGGCACGGGGTGATCTGCTCGGGCATACCGGCAAGAAGCCTTCCTGCCGTATCCGGGTCAGCGATCATCTGTCTGCCCACTGCTGCCATATCAATAAGGGACTTGTTCACGGATTCGGCTGCGACCGTACCCTGGCCCAGTTTCCCGACACCAATTACCGGTAGGCCCACTGCCTCCCTTATTTTTGCAGTAGGTGGAATATTTGCCCCGGCAGGTTGGTCTTTGGGGAAGGCTGATGCGGGCAAAAGATAACGGCGGCCATCAATTTCCTTCCACGTGGCCTGGCTAATCACGGAAACATCGAGAATATCCACGCCTGCCTCTGCAAGGAGCTTTGACACAGCAATGCTATCATCCAGGCTCTGGCCCCCTTCAACATTTTCCAGCGCGTTAATGCGAAACAGTACTGGGAAGTCTTCACCCAGCTTGTCCTTAATAGCCTTGACTACTTGGACTGCAAATCTGGCCCTTGCCCGGGCATTTCCTCCGTAACTATCGCTCCGCTGATTAGTGAGGGGCGAGAGAAATTGGCTTATCAAGTAGAAGTGGGCCCCGTGGACTTCTACACCGTCAAAGCCCGCCTTTTGGGCCCTTGCCGCTGCACAGGCAAAGTCATAGACCATTTCATCTATATGCTCCTGGTTCATCACAAGCGGTTGAACCTGGGGATTGAACGCAAAGCCGGATGGAGATGCGCCCTGCAGCTTGCCGCCCGTTGGGTAACAACGTGCCCCGGCATGGTTTAACTGGACGACCGCGGCTGATCCATTGTTCTTGATGGTATGGGCAAGCCGCCTCATTCCCTCTACCTGGGCATCTTCCCATAGGCCCAATGAGCCCTTGACAAGGCGGCCGTCAGGGCGCACCGAGGTGGCCTCCACTATGACCAGACCCACATCTCTTGAGCGCTTTTCGTAAAACCGGATGATGTTATCGGTAACATAGCCTTCATCGGTTCCGTAATTTGTAGTTAGCGGTGGCAGTGCCAGCCTGTTTCTCATCCTCATTCCCTTGATCACGAGCTCATCTTGCAGTGAAGGCATATCACATTGTCCTTTCTTGAGGGCCTACTGTGTTGTATTGCGCATTTGTCAGGTTGGTTCTCTTCATCGGATTTTGATGGAGGCTCTCCTTGTGTCATCAAGTATATTCGCGTCGTTGATTATGGATTGTATAACCAGATGTATTCTATCAGCTTGCTACATAAAGTTCAACGAGTTGCTTCATTTGTTGAATGAAGATTAGCTGGAAAAGCACTTCTTGACTTTCGGCTAGCTTGTAGATATTGTATATACAATAGTTATATAAAGGGGGCGAGTATATGAGCAACCAAATGATCATCAGGATCGACCCAGAGCTAAAAGATCGCGTAGGTGCTCTGGCAAAGGCGGAAGGTAAGACTATGAGTGAAGTGGTAAGAGAGCTACTAAAGGAGTATATCAGGCAAAGGGATATCAGCGGATATATTGATGACTTATGGGACCGGATCGGGACAAGGATGAGAAGGAAAGGTGTGGATCGATCTAGAGTCAATAAGGCTATCAGTCAAGTTCGGGCAGGGAAATGATTAAGGTAGTCATAGACACAAATGTGTTTGTTTCGTCTTTTTTTGGGGGAAATCCCAGAAAAATAATTGATCTATGGAAAACGGGAAAGCTAGTCTTGTGTCTTTCAAGCAAGATAATCGATGAATATGTGGAGGTTCTCCGCCGCTTAGGGCTTCAAGGGGAAGATGAACTCGAAGAATTGCTTTCACTTTTTGCAGAAGGATTCAATAATATATACATGGCAAGCACCCCATCATTAAGCGTTGTGAGAGATGATCCAGATGATAACAAATTTATTGAATGTGCGGTGGCAGCTAAGGCACGTTACGTCATTTCTGGTGATCGACACCTTAAAGCTATAGAAAAATACATGGGAATAAAAATTGTGAGCCCAAAGGATTTCTTAAAGGAATATATGAAGTGAGGTTTGAGTTACCTCACATAAGATTTAAGACACTGTTCCACTGGCACTAATCCAACCGCTTCTTGAATCGGTTTACTGCTCCCGAGAACATGGCGATTCCGAGGATTGTCATGGCAAGGAACTGGGGCCAAAGCACCTCCAGTCCCACCCCCTTGAGGAATATGCCTCGAATTATCACCAGTAGATAACGCAAGGGATTCAAATAAGTAAACCACTGCACCAGCCTGGGCATATTGGCAATGGGAAAGACGAAACCGCTTAGCATGAAAAACGGCATGGCAAAAAAGAAGGTGGTCATCACCGCCTGCTGCTTGGTGGATGAAACGGTTGAAATCACCAGCCCTATTGCCAGTGTGCTAAGCAAAAAAAGGCACGTTGCAAGAAACAGCAGTGCTGCACTTCCCTTAAAGGGCACGTGAAACCAGAGTATTGCAAGGATGGTGACCATTACCATCTGTGATTCCGCCACGATAATATAAGGAATTGTTTTTCCCATGATAAACTCAGAGGGCTTAAGCGGTGTGACGATAAGCTGCTCCATTGTGCCGCTTTCCTTTTCCCGAATGATGGCCATGGAGGTGAAAAGCAGAGTCAGTAACATGATCAGGAAGGCCACTATGCCAGGGACATAAAAGTTACGGCTGTCCAGATTGGGGTTATACCAGGTCCTTATGCGGGCATCTATGCTGCGGTACTCCATTTTCCTGCCGTAGAGTTCATGGATAAACTTAATGTTGAATTGCTGCAGAAGGGTCATGGAATAGGCTATGCGGACAGAGGCCATGTTACTCATGCTGCCATCAACCAGGATCTGGATTGGGGCTGTTTGGCCTTTTCTGATTGTTTGGCTGAAGTCAGGAGGAATCTTTACCACCATATCCACCTTGCGGTGCAACAGCAGATCTTCCAGGGCCTTTGGGTTGTCAGAATAGTGGGTTACCCTGAAGGTCCGGTTGGCGTCAAAGGCGTCGATCAATTGACGGCTTTCGGGTGTCTTGCATTGGTCCATCATGGCTACGCGGATGTCGCGGACATCTGTTGTTACCACGTAGCCGAATATGATCAATTGGACAAGGGGTGATATGACAAGCAAGGGCCTTGTCCGCTTGTCGCGAAAAAGCTGGATGAATTCCTTTCGCACCAGTTCCTTTACACGAGTCCAGTTCAACTACAGCCCCTCCTTTCGCAAGGCCAGGATGTTCAGGCTGCCGATCACCACGAACATTATGGCCAGGACGACATAGTTCTTCCACAGCCATTGGATCCCTACGCCCCGGAGATAAAGGCCATTCATTATGTCAATGTAATAGGTGGCAGGTATTATCTTTGTTATTAGTTGCAGGGCTTTTGGCATGTTAATGACAGGAAACACGAAGTTTGATAGCAAGATTGAGGGCAAATAGGTGGCAAGGATTGCCAGTTGATTTGCGACCTGCTGGGACTTGGCAACACTTGAGATGAGCAGCCCAAGGCTGAGGGCTACACCCAAGTAGATTGCGGAGGCCATTACCATCAACCAGAAGCTAGATTTGATAATGGTTCCAAAGAGCACCTGGCCCATTAGCACTGCTACGAACACGTCAAGCATGGCTATGAAAAAATAGGGAGCGGCCTTTCCCAGCAGAAATTCCTCTGCTCTAATGGGAAGAGACCTTATGGTTTCCATGGTACCGTTCTCGTATTCCCTGGCAATAACAAGGGAGGTGAGCAGGGCCCCCACTATCATGATGATGATGGCAATGATTCCAGGAACAATGAAGTAGCGGCTTTCAAGTTCCTCGTTGAACCAGATGCGTATCCTTGCCTCCACTGGTGTTTTTATCTGCTTCTGGCCCTGGCGGTTAATGAAATCAACCAGCATGTGCTGATTGTAGTCCTGGACAAAGGCCGTGACATAGCCCCTGGAGATGCCGGCGTAATTAGGATCACTGCCGTCAAGGATGAACTGGACCGGGGTTTCTCTATCAGCCCTCATGTCCTCTGTCCATCCAGAAGGTATCACGATTCCCAGCTTGGCCTTGCCCGAGTCGATATATTCTGTGAGCTGCCTGGTATTGGAAAGCCAGCGGATGACTTCAAAATATGGTGAAGCATCTATTTTTCTGATGAGATCTCGGCTTAGAGGAGTATTGTCGTAATCCACCACGATGGTCTCCACATTGTCCACGTCAAGGCTGAGGGCGTAACCAAACATCAGAATCAAAAACAATGGGATGAAAAAGGCCAGGTAGAGGCTCCTGAAGTCCCTAATCAGGTGATAATATTCCTTCCTGGCCACAGCCTTTACATTTGTGAGGTTCATGATTCCCTATCCCTTGTAAGAGCGATAAACGCATCGTTCAGCGTGGCCTCGGGGTTATCCGGGAAGACCCTGGCCACTATCTCCCTGGGTGGTCCACTTGCAGCGATGCGTCCTTCATTGATTAGGACTACCCTGTCGCAGTTTTCCGCCTCCTCCATGTAATGGGTTGTAACAAAGATAGTGACGCCAGTGGATGCAATCTGCCTGATGAAGGCCCAGAACCTGCGCCTGGTGGAAGGGTCCACGCCGGAGGTCGGTTCATCAAGAAACACGATTCTCGGCTTATGGAGCAAGGAGCAGCCAAGGGCAAGGCGTTGTCGCCACCCAGGCGGTAGCTCGCGGGTGAGCCGGTCCTTCACATCACCAAGGCGCGTCATTTCAAGGACCCAGCGAATCCTCTCGTCCCACACCTCTCGTTTCACCGCGTATATGCCAAGGTAAAACCGGATGTTCTCGTATGGCGTCATGTCTTCGTAAAGGGAGAACTTCTGGGACATGTAGCCAATGGATTGCTTGATCTTTTCAGATTCGGTGAAGATGTCATGACCCGCTACCGTACCATACCCGGAAGTTGGGGTTATAATGCCGCAGAGCATTCGAATAGTGGTGGATTTGCCGGCGCCATTAGGCCCAAGGAAGCCAAAGATCTCGCCTGTTTTGACAGAAAATGAGATTCTGTCAACAGCAGTAAACTTGCCGAATTTTTTCACCAGGTCCCTGACTACAACTGAATCACCACTGGAGGAACTGCGTTCCAACTGATTCATCGGCTTCCTCTATCCTCTTTACCAATGCATCTTCAAGCGTGGGATGACCAGAGCGAATTTCCTCTGGTGTACCCTTGGCCAGCACCTGCGAGCGGTGCATGAGAAGGATGTTGTCGCATTTTTCTGCTTCGTCCAGATAGGCGGTGGAGATCAGTATGGTCATGCCGCGGCGCTTCATCTCCAAGATCATATCCCAGAATTCCTGCCTGGATACAGGGTCCACCCCATTGGTTGGTTCGTCCAGTATTAACAGGCGCGGTTCGTGGACCAACACACATGCAAGACCCAGCTTTTGTTTCATGCCCCCGGAAAGGTTGCCGGCCCTGCGGTCAAGAAATGGAAGCAGGTTAGTAAAACCAAGGTATGCCCGTACCCTCTGGGCCCTTTTTTTGCCTGAGATCCCGTAGATATCCATAAAGAAGGTCATATTTTCAATCACTGTTAGATCAGGATAGAGGCCAAATCGCTGAGGCATGTAACCCATGAGGTGCTTTATCTCTGACCTCTGCTTCACCACATCCATTCCATAGATAAGGATGGTGCCTTCGTCAGGAGGAATCATGGTGGCAATCATCCTGAGAAGGGTCGTCTTGCCTGCTCCGTCAGAGCCGACCAGGCCCATGATAGTGCCGGCGCTGACCTGGAACGACAGGTTGTCCACTGCCCTTAATTTGCCGTAGGACTTGCAAATCCCATTGACCTCAACCGCATATTGGGGAAGGTCAGGGGTATGTTCTCTTGTTGCTTGATTAATCGAACCACGCATCGGCAGGCATCCCTGGTTTGAGCTCCAGGTCTGGATTTGCGATAGTGACCTTCACCAGGTAGACTAGTTTTACTCTCTCTTTATGAGTTTGAATGATCTTTGGGGTGAACTCGGCCTGGGGGGAGATATAGGAGACGCGGCCCTCGTATGTCTTGTTGGGAAAGGAATCGGTTTTGACCCTTACCCTTTGGCCTTGCTTTATGCGGCCTATCTCTGGCTCTCCCACGAAAACTTTGAGGTCCACTGTTGACAAGTCGGCGATGGAAATAACTTCGCGACCAGGATTGACCACTTCCCCTGGCTCTACGTCTCGGCTCGTGATGATCCCCTTGAATGGGGCCTTAAGCTGGGCGTAGTCAAGATAAAGGCGTGCCAGCTTTTCTGCGGCCTCTGCTTCCTCTAGCTTTGCCTTTGCAACCTCTAGTTCCATTTGGGTTATTTCTATCTTTTTAAGATTTCCTTTTGCTTGCTTAAGGGCCGCCTGCGCCGCCTTTAGTTTTGCCCGGCCAGCGGTAATACTTTCGTGGCGAAAGCCTTCTTCAAGAAGGGAAAGGGCCTCTTTGGCCTTTTGGTATTCCTTGAGCGCTGTCTTGTAACGGAGCACTGCAGTATCACGCTGGCGCTCTGATGCCGTCTTTTCCCGATACAGCTTCTCAAATCGGATTTTGTCCCTCTTTGCATCTTCCATTCTAAGGCGGGCTGCCTCTGCAACGCGGCGGGCCTGGGCAATCTGCTGGGACCTATAGCCGGATTTCAGCTCATCAAGTTTTGCTCTTAGGGCAGCAACCTCTGCCTTTGCCTGTTCCACTTGTTGCGGGAGCACAGTTTTATAAAGTTCCACAAGAGATTGAAGGCGCTTTATGTTGTTTCTGGCCTGCTCAACTGCTGCATTTGCCCTGGCAAGGCGGTTTACGAATTCGTCCCGCCCGAGTTCAGCAAGAACTTGGCCCTTTTCCACAGCCATGCCGTCGTCCACGAGCACACGTGCGACCCTGCCGCTTACCTGAAAGGCAAGATTGGACTCTGTGGCTTCGATGGTGCCCGAGTAATAAAGTTCGGCGGTCTTTTCCTTCCATTGTCCATAATAAACATACGCTATCACCCCGACAAAAAGGGCGATAAAAAGCACTATGATGAGAGTCTTTTTCAAAGGCTACCTCCCCAAGCTCGTATGGACCACGCATATATACCACCGGTGGCTCTTATTGGCAAGTCGATGAGTTATTGCTGCAAAGCGAGGGGTGTTTATGTGGTAGGCAAATAGGCCGTTTCAGACGGGTTTCACTCCTGTTTCCTGCCTCCTATCTCCTGTCTCCTACTTAAATCCTTCCTTTTCCGCAAGGATGTCGAGGTGCAGTGTGGCCAGGTATTCCAGATCCATGGGTGTTTTCAGTTCAAATTCTCTGCGGTCAATGGTCTTTATGTAGCGCTGGCATTTTTTGCAAAAATCTACGCGTAGCCCCTGTTCGGTATCGCTATGGAAGTAGCCAAGTGCTTGTTGGTCTTCATTCCTGCAAAAGGGGCAGTTCATTCTAGGATAAGGCCACTCTTCTCCACAAAGCTCACAATGGAGATGTCGTTTCCCTTTTTTGTCCAAATAGGCCATGTTGGGCTCGGATCCACACACAGGACAGTAGCCTTGATCCCATGCCTGTTTGTCAATCATGGCAGTGCAGGCATCACGGACTTTTTCCAGGGAGGGTTTGAGAGAAAGCTTGGCCAGGAAGAATAGCCGGGCAGGTTCCAGCCCCACGTCTGCAGCCAAGCTAGAGATCCTCTCGTCATCCTTTTCCAGAATCGCCTTAAAAAGGGAAGGGGCCCATTCAGGGTCGCTCTGGATTTGCTCCACGCAGTTTTCCATGGCGTTGCGCTCTTGATTTTGCTCATGGGCAAGGTATCTCGCTATCCTGGATAGCACAGTTGAAGCCGCGCCAAAATCCAGAGGCAGGTCTTCCCTGGCAAAAACAGGAAAACCTTCCTTGACCTTCAGCTCCTGAACCCCCTTTTCCACATGTACTTGGGGGGCGGATATCTCCAGATCATCCATTAGTTCAACAAGTGACTTGTAGGAGTTGAGGATATCTTTTGCAAAGGGTCGTTGCTTGATTATGTAGTCTATGTATTCCTGCATATTTTGAGTCATGTAATGGTTCCTCTTGAGTCGCCAAATCGAAAAGAGTAAAAGGTCTTGTTTATACTTTCATTACTTTACTGCCCGAGCTCTTCTAATGCCTTAACCAGGGCCTCTAAGCGAGGCCTTTCATTAATGTTATGGACGTCAATATACCGGATGATACCTTTCTTGTCGATTACAAACAGTGCCCTTTCTGCCATACCATCTGAGCGAAGGATACCGTATTCAGAAGCCACTTGTCCGTGAGGCCAGAAATCAGAGAGCACCCTAAACCATAGATCGCCCATCTGCCTGGTCCATGCATACAGAGTGGGTATGTTATCAACACTTATTCCCAGTAAGATGGCATCGTATTGGTCAAAGATTTCCTTGGCAAGATTGTAGCCCGGCCATTGATCAGAGCATACTGGTGTCCAGGCGGCTGGTACAAAAGAAAGCACAACATTTTTTTCCCCCAGGAACTGATGTAAGGAGATTTTCTTTCCTGACAGACATGGAAGGGTGAAATTAGGGGCCTTATCTCCTACTTTGACCTTTAGGACACTGTCTGTGGGCTTTAGGATCCCGGGATTATAAATTTCATCCTTGAAGGACAGGGAATGGGTTTGAGCAAAGACAAAGGAAACAAGCACCAAATAAAAGGCAATTAAGATCGAAGCGATTTTCCTTTTCATTCTTGTGCCTCGCTACTTAGTTTCTTGCTGATATGTTTGAGAAATTCATCCATGTTCTTTATGCTGCCAAGTTTGGAATAAATAACCGTAGGACAGTGATCGGGTAGATTAGATACAACTATGAAATAAGGAGTTCTGACTTCCCCAAGGGTCTTGTGGATGGCAAAGTCATTGTCCGGGAACATGGGAAAGGGCACGTTGAATTTTTTCCTGAAAAAGTTGACCTCGAATGGTGAGTTGCCGGCTCCTACGCCTATAATTTTGATCTTCCCTTTCAATTGAGGGTCTGATTCTATTTTTTCATATAATTCATTTATCCGAGGGGCTTCCCTCTGACAAAATGGGCAATACATGCTGAATATCTCGATGATCACCAGTTGTGCGTCGATATCGGTGATCCAGAATGATTCCTTATCTTGCACACCGAGGTACTGGGCATCAATGGGGCGCTGTGGTGGTGGAATCTCAAACCTTGGTAAGAGCTTTCCGGGCGCCGGGGCCTTTGCCTGGCCCACGGATGATGGTAACCAGAGGCAGAAAAAGACGAAGATAGAAAGAGCTAGGGAAGGCCAATATTTCATGGCATTACCTCCGGCTTGAAGAATAAAGGGGTGCCCAAGGGACACCCCTTTACGTCCATAAAGTTAATGCATGTTAGCTTACCAACTTATTTAGGGCCTGCCACTCTCGAGTAAGCTCTTTGAGAGAGCGACCTATTTTCTTTAAGGCCATCTTGCGGTCCATACCTGAAGGCCTGGTGTCAGCCTGGGCGTATGTGTAATACTTCTCGGGTTTGTCACCAAGCAGGTAAAACACCCTCAGATCCTCAAGGCCTGTCAAAGTGGCATTGGGATATTTGGCCTTGGCCTCGGCAAGCCTTTGCTTGGCCAGCGCCACCATCTTATCCCTGTCCCCAAAGTTCATTGCCCCCGTTGGGCATGTTTTCACACAGGCTGGCAACAGTCCATTGTGTACCCTTTCAAAACACATGGTACATTTGGCCATATAGCCGGTTCCCTTTTGAGCCCTGGGGATGTTAAAGGGGCAGGCTTCAATGATGTCGGCGGCACTTGCCTTCTTTAGTTTGTCCGTGTAAAGGACCGCACCGGTCTGGCTATCAATGATGATGCCACCAGGAACCATGTCATCTGCGGTTTCTTTGCAGGGTGGTTCCAGGCAGTGCCTGCACTGGTCAGGGAAGAAATACCAGACAGGCTTACCATCCGGACCAAGATGCTCCTGAAACCTAACGAGTTTGTAGGTATAGAAGGAGAGATCTTGCGGATTCTGGTAGCTGCCCATATTCTTTGTTTTGGTGGCCGGTAGCTGGTTCCATTGCTTGCAAGCAATCTGGCAGCCGCGGCATCCTATACACACCGTAGTATCAATGAAAAATGCCTTTCCGCTCATTCGATCACCTCCTTTCTATATCTTTCTTACGTTGACCATAAAGGCCTTGGTTTCAGGGATCCTGGTATTGGGGTCCCCTGTGGATGGAGTCAAAAGATTGGCTGAATCGCCTCCGTCTCTTGGGTGAACCCATCCATAGCACCATGGCAAACCAACCTGGTGGATGACATTGCCCTGAATCTTAAAGGGACGGAACCGCTGAGTGACAATTGCGACCGCCTTCACCTTCCCTCTGGCAGACTCTACAATAACCCTCTCTCCATTCTTTATGCCCTTCATCTGGGCCAGTTCTTTGCTCATTTCTACGAAGAGCTGAGGCTGGGTTTCAAGGAGCCACGGCTGCCAGCGTGTCATTACTCCAGTTTGCCAGTGCTCGGACACCCGATATGTGGTTCCCACGATGGGGTACCGTGGGTCGCATGTCTTGTACACATCCATGTCGGTGGAGTACTTTGGCAACACTGGGTTGACAAGCTGGCTGGAAAGCAGGTTCTTTTCCACCGGGCATTCCAGGGGCTCGTAATGCTCCGGGAAGGGTCCGTCTGCTCTCCCTGGTCCAAATATGCGGCCATGCCCCTCAGGTTTCATAATGAAGGGGTACTTGGTCTTGGGGTTCAAGGTGCCATCGGGTTTCAGCATGGGAGGCCACCCGCCGTCGGGCACATCGCCAACCCAACCGCCCTTTCCGCCCTTGGCCGTAGGATCCCACTTGATAACGGGATGCTCCGGATCCCAGGGGTTTCCGTGCATATCCACAGAGGCTCGGTTGTAAAGGATACGGCGATTGACAGGCCAACACCAGGACCACTCGAGATTAAGGCCGATGCCGGATTTTTCCCGTTTGCGCCTTGCGGCCATATTGCCCTTATTGGTGTAAGAGTTGCAGTACAACCAGTTTCCACTGCTGGTGGATCCATCGGCCTGCAGATACGCGAAGCTAGGCACCAGGTCACCCTTCTTGAAATGCTTGCCTTTGACGGTGACGTCTTTCTGGAAATAACCGTTGATCTCTTTTGCTACTTTATGAGGATCGTACTTGCCTTTGGTTGTATAGTCCCACTTGAGGTTAAGGATGGGCTCGGGAAATACAGCCTTTTTCCCCTGCTTGAGATCTTTCCGGTAAAACCACCGGATTTTCTTGAACAGATCAATCATTATGTCGCCATCAGGCCTTGCATCCCCGGGTGGCTCAGCGGCTTTATACCGCCATTGCATCCAACGGCCGCTGTTTGTGATTGATCCTTCCTTTTCCACCGATACGGCACATGGGAGGAAAAAGACCTCGGTCTTTATCTCTCTCGGGTTCATACCAGGGCCTTTCCAGAACCAGCCTGTCTCATTAGGAAAAATGTTTACGTTGACCAACCAATCCAGCTTGGTCAGGGCCTTCCTGGTTTTGTTGGAGTTGGCTCCAGAGGCTGCAGGATTCTGGCCCCATGCAAAGAAGCCGGTGAACTCACCCTTATACATTTCATCAAACAGGTCCAGCCAGGTGTAAGTCTTTCCGTCATCAAGCTTGGGCAGCCAACTATAACCAAAGTCATTAGCAGGCGTTGCCTTATTACCCCAGAAACTCTTGAGCAGGCTCACCGAGTACTTGGGATAATTGCCCCACCAGTTGGCGCTCAGCGGGTCATGGGTAACAGGCGTGTATTTCTTGTTGTAATCCGCAAGGGTGGGTTGGGAGGCCTTAGGTGTTTTCAGGTATCCTGGCAAGATGTGGAAAAGGATGCAGTGGTCTGTGGAGCCCTGCACATTAGACTCACCCCTGAGAGCATTGACCCCTCCTCCGGCCACACCGATGTTTCCTAGAAGGAGCTGAATCATCGCCATGCTACGAATGTTCTGCACCCCTACTGTATGCTGTGTCCAGCCCATGGCGTACATTATCGTGCCCGCCTTGCCCTTCTGCCCAGTTGACGAATAGGCCTCATAGACCTTAAGGAGATCTTCTTTGGGTGTTCCGGTTATTGCGCAGACCGTATCAAGGTCATAGCGGCTATAATGCTTTTTCAGCAACTGGAACACACAGCGAGGATGCTGCAATGTCCTGTCCTTTTTGGGTATGCCCTTCTCATCTCTCACAAACGCCCATTTGCTTTTGTCGTATTTGTGATGTACCGGGTCATAACCGGAAAACAGCCCATCATGGAAGTCATAGCTATCTCCAACTATAAAGGAGGCATTGGTGTAGTTGGCCACGTATTCCTTAAAGTATTTGTTGTTGTCCAGGATGTATTTTATCATTCCGCCCAGGAAGGCAATATCGGTTCCAGAGCGAAGCGGCGCATATATATCCGCCTTGGATGAGGTCCTCGTAAACCTGGGGTCAACGCTTATGAGTTTGGCTCCGCGCTTTATGGCCTCAGTCACCCACTTAAAGGAGATGGGGTGGTTTTCAGCAGCATTGGAGCCCATTATCAGGATGCAATCGCTATTACGGATATCAATCCAGTGGTTTGTCATTGCGCCGCGTCCGAACGACTCTGCCAGAGCCGCAACCGTGGCGCTGTGTCAGATACGGGCCTGGTGCTCGATATAAACGAGCCCCAGGGCCCTCATCATGGCCTGCACAAGCCAGCACTCCTCGTTATCAATAGCCGCACTCCCAACATGGGCAATACCGTTTGTGCGATTGACCACCTGTCCCTTGGCATTGCGAGCAGTGAAGCTGGCATCACGGCTTTTCTTAACCCTCAAGGCGATTTGCCACAGGGCCCAGTCCCAGGAGACCTTCTGCCAGCGCGTACTATAAGGAGCGCGGTAAAGAGGAGTTGTAACTCGGTTTTCATTGTTTACCAACTGGCTCAGGGCGGCTCCCTTAGAACAAAGGGCGCCCTCGTTGATGGGATGATCAGGATCTCCTTCAATGTTAATGACCTTGCCTGCCCCCGCCTTACCGGTGTGCACAATCACACCGCAGCCCACTGCACAGTAACAGCAAATGCTCGTGGTCTCCTTGGCGTAATGGATCTTTAAGGTCTGGGCATGTGATTTAATAGGCCTTAAATCAATGCCCAAACCCAAGGCCATTACCCCGGCGGCGGAAGCCCCAGTGATTTTGATGAACTGCCGACGTGTGAGCTTCATGGGACCTCCTTTCTTTGATGGTTAATGTGTACTGCGGAAATAATAAAGTGCCTAAAAAATGAAACTCAAACACCACCTCGGGTTAACTGCCAGTAGCTAAATTGCATTGAGAGTGATTAATGGAAGACAAACTGGTGATAAGGTTACGACAACATGATGGCGGAGGTCTTTCACGATTTACCCTGGCCTTGCATAAAGGGCAGGCTTTAGACCTTCCTGTTGACATGAATTACGCCTGTGAAAAAAGGTTAAAGATGAGCCATACGATAATGGAAGCATTTAGCAGATAGATTTCTTGTCGTCAATCTTTTTTAAATCAATAAGTTATGTCAATAATGATATAAGGCCTCTGTTATCTGTTTCAACCTCCAATGGAGGACATTTCTCCAGGAAATAACTCAGACTTTTCGTGGAGCATGCCGTGGCTGGATGGTTTCATCATTACTGCCTTTCTAAATATTTCAACAAGTTCTGCGTCGGTTGCCCCATTGCGCAACGGTCCTCTGATGTCTATTTCGCGGCTTGAAAGCAGGCAGGGTCTAAGGGATCCAGCAGCGGTAAGTCTAAGGCGGTTACAGGCCTTACAAAAATGATTTGTCATGGGACTAATAAGCCCGATTTCCCCTTTGGCACCCTCGAAGCGATATCTTTCAGCGGGCCCGTCGAGGGCTGATCTGCTTATAGCTTCAAGTTCACCCAATGCCTCGAGCCTTTTTTTGATTTCCACCGAGGGAATATATTCCGGTCTCAGGCGCGAGGGCTTTGTACCTATAGGCATATACTCAATAAAGCGGATATGGTAGGGTTTGGTCATTGATAAGGAGCCGAAGTCCTCTATTTCGTCATCATTTACATTCTTCATTGCCACAATGTTAATCTTAATAGGGTCAAAGCCCATGTCAGCAGCCTTTTCGATGGAAGTCCATACGGCATCAAATTTATCTGAGCCAGTGATATGCCTGTATTTTTCCCTTTTCATTGTATCGAGGCTGATATTCAAGCGCCTAATGCCAGCATTCCATAATCGCTTAAGGTTTTCCAGTAGCAGTACACCATTTGTAGTAATCGAAATGTCTTGCAGGCCCGACAATGCGGAAATGGATTCTATCAAGCTGATAATTCCTTTCCTGACCAGGGGCTCGCCACCCGTAATCCTAATTTTTTTGATGCCCAGGGAGATTGCTATTCGTGCTATTCGGAGGATTTCTTCATAACGGAGGATGTCCTGATGCTTTAGTTTGATGAGTTCACCTTGGGGAACGCAGTAAAGACATCTCAAATTACAGCGGTCCGTTACGGATATGCGGAGGTAGTCAATATTCCTGTGAAAGGCGTCAACTAGGGTCATTGTCGTGTCTTTTTGGTAGCTGCAACTCCCTCGGGTCAACTAAATATTGTGGATTTTCCTCTGATTTTTATGTAAAAGCCATCATTACAGAATCAACAGAGTAATACCTTACAACAATTTTGGCTGAGTGATAAAGGAAAATTTTGGGGGGAAAGCAAGTAGGAGGGTGGAAAATGCATAAAAAGGTGCTTGTAGAAAGAAGAGGAAATGTGAGCGTGGTGAGCCTTAATCGTCCCAAAGCATACAATGCTTTTGATGTGGAGGCAATCCGTAGCCTTAAGGATATATTGGTTGACCTGTCACTGGACCGTTCGGCTTCCGGGGTTGTACTGACAGGGAAAGGAAGTGCTTTTTGCGCTGGCGGTGACTTAAAATGGGTGGCATCATATAAGGAAGAATATGGTGATGCCTTTTACGAACTTGCTGCCATTTACCATCAAGCAATATTGGAAATAAGGCGCATGCCAAAACCGGTAGTGGCTGCTATCAACGGCCTTGCCGCAGGAGGTGGGTTTTCCATGGCCCTTGCCTGTGATTTTAGAATAATGGAATCATCGGCGGTATTGAAGCAGGCATACACCTCTAATGGATTGAGTATTGACGGAGGAGGCACATTTATGCTTCCCAGGATTGTTGGAGTGTCCAAGGCAATGGAGATCGCCGTGTTTGACCCAACCATTCCCGCTGACAAGGCCCTTGAGTGGGGACTGGTCACCGAGGTGGTGGAAGATGGTCAAAGCCTTGATGCGGCCATTGAATTGGTGAGACAGATAACCTCAGGTGCGCTTTACTCTTTCAGCGCTTCCAAGACACTTATTAATGATTCGTTGAACAATAGTCTTGAGGTACAACTGGAGCAGGAGCGAAGGTGGCTGGCGCGTTGCGCTGATCATCCCAATGGACGAGAAGGGATCAGCGCATTTGTGGAAAAGAGAAAGCCGGAGTTTGCTTAGAAGTCAGAAGTCAGGAGACAGGAGGTTCCAGGTAGGGGTTATGAGTGAGCTAGAGTTGAGAGTGATCTAAAGTGAGCTAGAGTTGTGGGAGGAGGTAAGAGTCAATAATAGAAGATCGAAATGATACATTCGGTAACTCATAACTCCTAATTTTTGACTCCTTCAGTCCACCCTATCATAATGTGTGAAGTGCATGGTGAAGGTGCCACGGCCCTGGGTGAGGGAACGTAAGGTAGTCGAGTAACCAAACATCTTCGAAAGAGGCACACTTGCAGTGATAACCTGTACCGGTCCCTTTTTGGTGATGTTGTCGATTTTTCCCTGCCGGGCGTTTAGATCACTGATGACCTCGCCCATAAAGTCTTCGGGCACAAGGACCTCTGCCCTCATGATAGGTTCAAGAAGGATAGGCGAGGCCTTTTGGCATGCGGCCTTATAGGCCATGGTGGCCGCTACCCTAAATGCCAGTTCGTCGCTGAAGTTCTCTTTGGTCTTGATGTCCCTCAAGACCGTTTCAACATCAAGCATGGGGTATCCCATGAGGACACCGGAGTTCTGGGCTTCTCTCACGCCCTGCTCAATTGCCTCCAGGAATATGTCGGTCAACTCGGGGCTCTCGCAACGGTCGAGGAATCGGTTACCGGTGCCCCTGGGAAGAGGCCTTACCTCCAGCAGAACTCCAGCGTGATGCTGCTGCCCGCCGATTTCTCGCTCAAATATCTCTTCGTGTTGAGCGGCCTCGGAAATGGTTTCCCTATATACTACCTGGGGCCTACCCTGATTGGTTTCAATGGAAAATTCCCTGCTCACCCTGTGCACCATTATCTCAAGATGCAGCTCTCCCATCCCTGATATGACAATCTGGCCTGTCTCCTCGTCAATCTTGTGCTTAAAAGTCGGATCTTCATCAGAGAGCTTGTTCAAGGCTTCTATGAGCCGATCATGATCCTGAACTTTTTTCGGCTCCACTGCCATTGTGATCACAGGATCCCTGAACTGAATTGGTTCGAAAAGTATGGGCTTTTCTTCAGTACAAAGCGTATCCCCCGTGGAAGCCAGCTTGAGACCCATTGCAGCTACTATATCACCAGCAGAGGCCTCGTTGACGCGTTCCCTCTTATTGGAGTGCATGCGCAGAAGACGAGCGAGCTTTTCTTTGGCTCCTTTCCTGGGATTGTACACCTGTGCTCCTGCCTGAACCTTGCCCGAGTATATCCGAAGGTATGTCATCTTGCGGCCCTGGTCCATCATGACCTTGAATACCAGGGCTGAAAAAGGTGCCTTGGGATCAGCCAGGCGAGCTTCCTTCTGCGTGGTGCCAGGAATTTCGCCCTCAATGGGAGGGATGTCCAGAGGCGATGGAAGGTAAGCGACTATTGCATCGATTAGGGGCTGAATTCCTTTATTGCGCAATGCTGCACCACACAGGACAGGGACAAGCTCCAGCCCTATTGTGGCCTTTCTAATGGCCCTATGGATTTGCTCCGGGAGGATTTCCTCTTCTGCTAGGTATTTTTCCATTATGGCGTCGTCCCTGTCGGCAAGGGTCTCCAGCAGCTTTTCTCGGTACTCGAGGGCCTGTTCCTCCAGTTCAGGAGGGATGGAGATTTCTTGGTAGTGCGCGCCCAGGGTATCATCTTCCCACACAATGGCTTGCATTTTGACGAGGTCAATAATGCCCTGGAAATCGCTTTCAGCGCCCCAAGGTAGCTGAAGGATAAGCGGAGTTGCACCAAGGCGTTCCTTTATCATTTCAACTACGCGGAAGAAGTCCGCACCAAGCCTGTCCATCTTGTTGACAAATGCAATCTTGGGGACACGGTAGCGGTCTGCCTGGTGCCACACAGTCTCTGACTGGGGCTCGACCCCGCCCACAGCGCAAAACACACCGATGGCCCCATCAAGGACCCGCAAGGATCTTTCCACTTCAATAGTAAAGTCCACATGGCCGGGTGTATCAATTATGTTGACATTGTGGCCTTTCCACTGGCAGCTAGTTACCGCGGAAGTGATGGTGATGCCTCTCTCTTTCTCCTCCAGCATCCAGTCCATGGTGGCTTCACCGTCGTGGACCTCGCCCATCTTGTGTACTTTGCCAGTGTAATAGAGTATGCGCTCGGTAACAGTGGTCTTACCAGCGTCTATGTGCGCTATGATTCCTATATTTCTGGTTTTGGCCAGTTTTTGTTTTGGGCCGTTTGCCATTGTTAAATCATGCCCTGTTTGTTTAGTGCCGCTTTTCTCTAATTGCTAGGCACGAGATACCGGTAAGCAAGAACATCTGCGTTTCTATACCACACCTGCTAGTTTCGTGCTATGCGGTTTAGGCGGTTTAGCCGGTAGCATTTTGACACAGAGCGTAAATCTAGGGTATCTTAAGCAAAGTGTCAAGGCGGGAAGTCGATGAGATCGCTAATGCCAAATGTCAAAACCAAAGAGGGTAGGAGTCGAAAGATAGGAGTCAGGAGTCAGAAGAAAGAAGGAAAAACTATGTTGTTGGTAAGAATTGGGAGAAAAAATTGACCGGGACGGGTGAATATATAAAGGAAATGTACCAGTTACTTTATGAGCGGTTTGGGCCACAGCACTGGTGGCCGGGGGAGACGCCCTTTGAGGTGATGGTGGGGGCAGTGCTGACCCAGAACACGAACTGGTCGAATGTGGAAAGGGCGATAAAGAATCTCAAATCCTCAGGAGGATTTTGTGTCAAGGCATTGTTCCGGATGCCTGAGGAGACCCTAGCAGCCCTGATCCGGCCTGCAGGGTATTACAATCTCAAGTCCAGGCGACTGAGGAACCTTCTGGAAATGATAATCAGGGATTATGATGGTGAACTTGAGCGTTTTTTTGACGAAGATATTGTTGCTATGAGGGAAAAACTCCTTTCAGTTAGAGGCATTGGGCCAGAGACAGCTGATAGCATCATTCTCTATGCTGCTCAAAAGCCGGTTTTTGTTGTTGATGCATACACCTACAGGATACTTTCGCGCCACGAGATGATTATGGACGGAGCAAGCTACGAAGAGTTGCAGGATCTGTTCACCTCGCATCTACCAGAGGACACGAAATTATATAATGAGTTTCATGCCCTCATAGTGAGAACCGGAAAAACCTATTGCCGGAAAAGGCCGTTGTGTAGAGAATGTCCCCTTGAGGCTTGGGGACCTGCGAAATATTCGCCACGGACCACACAACCTTAATCGCTTACATGGGAGAGGAGCTTGTACAAAAGACCGATCCTTCTAGGCATAACCTTCTGCTTTATTGTACTGATGTTCCTGGCATTCGCCTTCGGCTACTATGCTGTCACGCCAAGGGATAGGAGCGCAGGGCAAACTGTATTTGTGGTGAAAAGTGGGTCCTCTCTTGGGCAAATCGCCTCTGATTTGCAGAAAAGGGGGTTCATTAACAACAGCTACTTTTTCATGCTTTGGGGGAAGATTCTGGGCTACAGCAAAAAGGTCAAGTCAGGTGAGTACCGCATAAGCGCATCCATGCCCCCAATTCATATCCTGGCGCTGCTGGCAAAAGGAGCCGTGATAACTCATACCATTACCATTCCAGAAGGCTATACCATGGCGCAGATAGCGAGGCTTCTAGAAAAAAAGGGAATAGTGAGGCCCCAGGATTTCTTGAGGGTGTGCCATGAGCCTAGCATAATCAAAAAGTACGAATTGACCGAGGACAGCCTGGAGGGATACCTTTACCCTGACAGTTATGAGTTTAGCCGGGGCCTTTCGGCCGAGAAGGTGGTAGACGTCATGGTAAGGCGATTCAGGCAGATGGTTGAGCCATACAACCAAAGGATGAAAGAATTGGGAATGACTCTTCATGAAGTGGTTACGCTGGCTTCAATCGTGGAAAAGGAAACGGGACTGGCCTCAGAGAGGCCGCTTATAGCAAGTGTGTTCTTGAATAGACTGAAAAGAAATATGCGCCTTGAGAGTGACCCAACCGTGATCTACGGGCTCGAACACTTTAATGGAAATTTGACACGCAAAGATCTGGCCAGACGAACTCCCTACAATACTTATGTGATCAAAGGCCTTCCGCCTGGGCCAATCGCAAATCCTGGGCTGGAATCCATAAAAGCAGTGCTCTATCCCGCTGATACACAGTTTCTCTATTTTGTTTCAAAAAATGATGGGTCTCACTTTTTCTCCACCACCCTTGCTCAGCATAACCAAGCCGTTGCCAGGTACCAGAAGCATAGGCGGTATAAGGCAAAAAAAAGGCCTTGACAACAAAAAATTGTATACAGTATACAGCACAACATGGACAGAGGGTCTTGACTGCTTTCCATTGCATCCCTCAGTAAGGTTTAACCTTTCATACCTCAAGGAGGCACAGAATGGATCTTTTTGAGAAGATCACCGTTCTTTCATTGGAACAGGCTACGGTCCTTCCCTATCTAACATTTTTGTTAGTTCAGGATGGCATGGAGGTCATCCGCATGGAGCATCCCGTTTACGGGGACCCCAATCGCCTGATAGGAGAGAATGTGCTGGGTGAAGAGCGCATGAATTCTTATTACTTGTGCATAAATGCAGGGAAAAAGGCTATTACCTTGAATCTTGCTGAGCCAGAAGGCAAAGAGCTTTTCAAAGAGCTCATACAAAAGCTCAAAGTGGACATTTTTGCCACTAACCAGCTTCCCAGAAATTATAAAAAACTGGGCATTGATTATGAGACAATGAAGCAGATCAAGCCCGACATTATTTGGCTCGGGGTCACTGGCTTCGGACCAGACAGCAACGAGGCAGCATATGACCCAATCCTGCAAGCACGTTCGGGCCTGATGGATTTAACAGGGGAGAGGGATGGAGACCCACAGGTTTTGGGCATTCCCTTGCCAGATATGGGCAGCAGCGTACACTCTTATGGGCTCTTGATGAAGGCCCTCTATAAAAGAGAAGCTACGGGCGAGGGTACATGTATAAATCTCTCCATGTTCGAATCCTCTGTATCATGGTTGACTGTCCCCATAACCCAGACCAGCAGTTTTGGAAAACGCATCACAAGGAGGGGTAATACCCACGAATTCTTTGCTCCTGTGTCGGTTTACCAGGCCAGTGATGGATTTGTTTATCTTGCCGTGGGTAACGATAGGCAGTGGAAATCTGTGGTAGGACTTGAGCCCTTCAGGGCTTTGGACAAGCCTGAATACGAAAAGAACGCTGGACGTATAAAGGATGTCGAGAATTTGAACGCAGCCATCAACAGCATAACCAGGAATTATACCTCTGAGCAACTGATCGAGATGTTCAGATCCATAACTGTTCCCATAAGTAAAATTCATACTATTCCAGAAGTGTTGGAAGACCCATTGGTAAAGAGAATATTGCTTCATTCAAAGGATCCAGTTAGCGGAAAGGAAATAACGCTGGCTCCGCCTCCAAACATGACACCATTTTTGGAGGCATCGGGCAGGAGGCTGTCGTTTCCTCCAAGATTTGGAGAGCATAACGAGTTAATCTTTGGCCAAGAATTGGGCTACTCGAAGGAAAGGTTGAAGGAACTGAGGGAGAAGGGGGTTATATAAGAAAGGCGTAGGGCATAGGGCGTAAGACGTAAGGCGTAGGGCACATAAGGTTCAAGATATGGGCAAATGTTAGAGACGGAGATGAAATAATGGAAATAATTGTTTTAGTGAAGCAGGTACCTGATACCACTGAGGTAAAGCTTGATCCCAAGACTGGTAACCTGATTCGAGAGGGTATTGAAAGTATTATTAATCCTGACGACAGGCATGCCATTGAGGCTGCGGTCACGCTCAGGGAGCAATATGGTGGAAAGGTAACGGCCATTTCCATGGGACCACCTCAGGCGATTGACGCAATTTCCGAGGCAATGGGTATGGGCGTTGACCAAGGAATCTTGCTTTCTGACAAGGCATTCGCAGGGGCTGACACCTGGGCCACCTCATTTACCCTTGGGAAGGCCATAGAAAAGGTTGGAGAATTTGACCTGGTTATCTGCGGTCGGCAGGCAATAGATGGAGACACTGCCCAGATAGGCCCCCAAGTGGCGGACTACCTGGATATACCCCAGGTGACCTATGTGTTTGACATAGAAAAGGTAGAGGGGGATTCCGTCTTGGTGAAAAGGAGGCTGGAGGACGGCTACGAGAGGATTCAGTGTCCTATACCCGCACTACTCACCGTCATTGGAGAGCTAAACGAGCCACGCTTTGCAATGGTTGATCGCCTGCTGGATGCTTGCAAAGAGAAGGCTCCCATCAAGGTTTGGAACACTGCCGACTTAGGTCTGCAGGTCAGGGATGTTGGACTTGCTGGTTCTTTAACCCAGGTAATCAAGACCTTTGCACCCAAAACCGAAAGGAAGAGCCAGATATTGGAAGGTGATGTACCGAGAGTGGTTAATGAGCTGCTAGGCAAATTGAAGGAGAATAGGCTGATTTAATTTAGGCCCAAGGCATGAGGCGTGAGGCTAGGGGCAGAACTAACTGCCAGGTAATAGAAAGTAAATGGCAAAAGGATAAATTAAAAAGAAGACAAAGCTTCTAATGCCCAAAGCCTGACGCCTAAAGCCCAAAGCCTAAAGCCCAAAGCCTAGTGCCTAATACACAAAGGAGATATAGGTATGGCAGTATGGGTTGAAGTTGATTTGTGTAATGGATGTAAACGCTGCATTCGTGCATGCCCTTATGGGGCAATGGAGTTCGAGGATAATGTGGCACGCGTAACCGACCGCTGTACTTCATGCGGTGCTTGTATCGAGGTGTGCAAGCAACAGGCAATCAAGACAGATGTAAAACCAAAGGAAATTCCTGACTTTAGTGACCGCAAAGGCGTCTGGGTTTTTGCGGAGCAGCGAGGTGGAGACCTGAAACGTGTTTCCTTGGAGCTCCTGGGCAAGGCCCAGGAATTGGCTGCTGATCTCGGCCAAGAGGTGGCTGCTGTGCTGCTTGGGCACAATGTCTCTGGTCTGTGCGATCAACTGGCCGAGTACGGGGCGGAAAAGATATATCTTGCTGATCATCCTGAACTGGAAAACTTCAGGACCGTAACATACACCGATGTCATAGAGAGCTTGGTAAGGCAGTATAAGCCAAATATCTTACTCATGGGAGCTACCCATATAGGTCGGGACCTGGCTCCCCGGGTGTCAAGACGGGTTGGTGTGGGACTTACCGCTGATTGTACTGAGCTGAGTATCGATCCAGATGAAAAGATTCTGCTGCAGACCAGGCCCGCCTTTGGCGGAAATGTTATGGCCACCATTGCGAATCGTTACTCAAGACCTCAGATGGCCACAGTGCGGCCCGGTGTAATGGAGGCGAAGAAAAAACCAGTGAATGGCCAGATCATTAAACATGAAGTCCAGCTATCTCCCAAGGGTCTTCAAACAAAGATCCTGGAGTCAGTGAGGGAGGACAAGAAACGGGTTGACCTGGCACAGGCCAAGGTAATTGTGGCAGGAGGTCGGGGAGTAGGAGATGCCCAGGGTTTCAAAAAGCTGGAAGAACTTGCTGAGCTGCTAGGAGGAGAAGTGGCAGGTACCCGGGTGGCAGTTGAGGAGGGATGGATACCTCAAGAGCGCCAAATAGGCCAGACAGGGCAAACAGTAAGGCCTGAGCTATATATTGCCTGTGGGATTTCAGGAGCGATTCAGCACAGGGCTGGAATGATGAATTCAAGATATATCATTGCTGTGAACAAAGACGCCAGGGCCCCTATCTTTCAGGTTTCGGATTGGGGAATTGTGGGGGATCTGCATGAAGTCATTCCCGAAATGATAAGTCGATTGAAAGAGCAACAGTAGAGGTGGAGGAACGCATGTTAAGGTCGAATCCAGAAGAGTTGATTAGAAAAACCATGGCAAAATTCGTGGATACCGAGCTGATACCAAGGGCCCAGGAAATTGATGAAAAGGGCGAATTTCCCATGGAGATGTTTCAGAAGATAGGGAAAATGAAGGTCTTTGGGATCAGATATCCCAAGAACAAAGGAGGTAGCGGAGGTAATACAACCCTTTACTGTATTATTTGCGAGGAATTGGCCAGGGGCCTCATGAGCGTTGCTGCCATTACCGCAATGCAGTGTCTTATGGGGACGAATTTTCTCTTCCATTATGGAACTGAAGAAATGCATGAAAAATACTTCCTCCCTGCAATGCGTGGGGAAAAAGTCGCCTGTTTCTGCCTTACTGAGCCTGAAGCAGGATCTGATCTTGCAAACGTAAACACTCTGGCAACCGAGACAGAAGATGGTTTTATAATAAATGGGATGAAAACGTGGGTTACCAATGGGCCGGTAGCAGATTTTTACACGGTGCTTTGCCAGACTGACCCGGCCAAGAAGCTCAGAGGGCTAAATTTCTTCTTCATCCCCAGAGATACGCCTGGTGTATCAGTGAGCAAGCCTTTTGATCTTCTGGGCACAAGGACCTCTCAACTCTCAGAACTCGCTTTGACAAATGTCAAAATCCCTCACCATTATAGACTAGGTGGGGAAGGGCAAGGGCTCAACAATCTGCTTTCAATCCTTGCGGAGATCAGGACCATGACTGCCGCCCTTGCCATTGGGCTTCAAAGGGCGGCTTTAGCTGATTCCATTCGCTATGCCCATGAGAGGGTCCAGTTTGGAAGACCTATTGGCAAGTACCAGTTGATCCAAGCTAAGATAGGGCAGATGGCAACCAACCTTGAGGCTTCAAAGCTACTAACCTACAAGGCTACTAAGATGATTGACAATAACGTTTCATGTTTGAAAGAGGCTTCAATGGCCAAGTACTTTGCTACAGAGGCTGCGTGTCTGGCGGGCGATGAAGTTACGCGGATCTTTGGAGCATATGGTTACTCCATGGAGTATAGTGCGCAGCGGTACTATAGAGACAATAGATTTTTGCTCTATGGTGGAGGTACTCACGAAATCCTCTTGACTAATATTGCTAGATGGGCGGGTCTGTAGGAACGAGGTTGACGTTGAGGCCTCAGGAGGGCTGCGTGGACCTTTTTAAGAAAGCCCCAGAGAAAAAGCCCCTTGGCCAGTTTGTTTATGAAGAGCTCAAGGGAGCAATAATTAACGGAAAGCTGTCCCCTGGCCAGAGGATAGCAGAAAGCCGTATCGCCCAGGTTATGAAAATCAGCCGAACGCCAGTGCGCGAGGCCTTTCACAAATTGGAAAGAGAGGGATGGATCAGACACCTGCCAAACAGCGGTTTTTTTGTGTCAGGGCTGAGCAGGGAGGATGTGGAGGAAACATTCGGTATCAGGGCGGCTTTAGAAAGCTACGCAGCGAGGCTCGCTGCACTTCGCCACACTGACGATGATCTTGCCTCACTTGAGACAAAAATTCAGGAGTATCAAGAGCACATGGACAGGGGCGATATTGAGGCGTTATTTATAATAAATACGGAATTTCACGACTTACTATACATGCTGAGCCGGAGCCCTAAGCTAATCAAAATGATAAATGATCTTAGGGATCAAATTTATCGCTATCGGAGAGTTATTCTAAGAGTGAAGGAAATGGCAAGGCGTAGCAATGAAGACCACAAGGCGATGTTGAAATATATTGGGAAACGGGATGCCGAGAACGTGGAGGTCCTTGTCAAAGAGCATATTCTGAGGGGTAAGGAAGTTGTGCTTAGGCAGTTTGATAAAGGGGAGATAAGCTAAGGGTCAGGCATTAGGCTTTAGGCGTTAGGCATTGGGCATTCGGTTCAAGGAAGCAGGAAGGAGAGATGGAAAATGGCTGAGAGAAAAATAAGGGTATTGCTGGCCAAGCCAGGTCTAGATGGCCATGATCGTGGGGCGAAAGTTGTGGCACACGCCCTGCGTGAGGCGGGAATGGAGGTGATTTATACCGGGCTTCATCAGACGGTTCCCAGTATAGCTAACCAGGCTATTCAGGAGGACGTAGACGTAATTGGTCTTTCCATCATGTCAGGTGCTCATATTCCCATTTGCAGAAAACTCATGGGCCTTATGAAAGAAAAAGGAATTGAGGATAAGCTCATTGTAGTTGGAGGGGTCATTCCAAGCAGGGATATTCGCGTGCTCGAAGAGATGGGTGTGGATGGGATTTTTCCTGGTGGGAGCTATTTCAAGGATATAGTTAAATTTATCCAAGATAAAGTAAAAAAATAGGGGAAAAAGGAGATAGCCATGGGAGTAGCAACATATATAAAGGATGAAAAGGATGCCATTAAGGAGGTTATCCTGCAATCTGGCATCGAGGTTAAGCCGGTGTATACGCCGGAGGATCTTGAAAGGATTGGCTTCGACTATGAAAAGGATCTGGGTGATCCAGGTGAATTCCCTTTTACCCGGGCCCTTTACCCTCTTGGTTACAGAAGCCGTAATTGGACCACACGTCAGTATACCGGTTTTGGAACCCCTGAGGAGACGAATGAGCGATTCAAGTTAATGATTTCCCATGGCCAGACGGGCTTGAATGTGGCATTTGATCTGCCCACTCAAATGGGTTATGACTCTGATGATCCCATGGCAGAGGGAGAAGTGGGCCGCGTGGGAATGGCGGTTGATTCCCTGAGGGACTTTGAAATCGCCTTTAAGGACATAGAGCTGGACAAGATAGGAAGTGGGCTGACCATAAACGCGGTAGCCTCTGTGATGCTTGCCATGTATCAGTCAGTAGCCGAGAAATTTGGCTATGACAAGAAGGTGATTTCAGCTACGCCACAGAATGACATTCTTAAGGAGATGGTGGGGAGGGGCGCATGGATATATCCCGTGGAGCCCTCAGTTAGGCTTATAGGGGACACAATTGAGTACTCCATGAAGGAACTGCCTAGATGTAACCCTGTATCAGTATGTGGATACCATATTCGTGAGTCAGGTTGTACTCCTGCCCAGGAAATTGCCTATGCATTCGAGATAGCCTTTGCCTACATAGATAACGTTGTGGCTAGGGGTTACAAGGCAGAAGATTTTGTGGGGCGGTTTTCATTTAATCTCAATATATATGGAAACTTGTGGGAGAACGTGGCCAAATTCAGGGCAGCTCGAAAACTCTGGGCCAAGCTCCTGAGGGAACGATACAATGTGCAAAATAAGCGGGCCCTTTTCCTCCGCGGGATTTTTGGTGGAGGGGGCTCGGGAATGACAAAACAGCAGCCTGAAAATAACATCATAAGGGGTGCGTACTATGCCTTGACCGCTGCTCTTTCAGGGGCCCAAACCACAGCCCTCTGTTCTTTTGATGAAGCATACACAATACCTACCAAACGGGCTGCGCTTCTTTCACTCAGGACATTCCAGATATTGATGGATGAGATAGGACTTCGGGATACTGTTGATCCCCTTGCTGGTTCCTATTTCATGGAGACACTAACAAAGGAGATGGAAGAAAAGATTCTCGAAGAGATGGAAAAGGTGGAGAAGATAGGTGGTATGATTGCGGCCGTCTCATCAGGTTATGTGCAGAGGGAGGTGGCACGGCAGGCGTATGAGTATGAGAAGAAGCTGCAAGAGGGAAAGGTGATAAAGGTAGGTGTTAATAAATACACCGAAGGCGTGGACATGGAAGTGGAGCTTCACGAATATAATGAAGAATGGGCCCGCCAGCAGATAGAGCGACTAAAAGAACTACGCAGGACAAGGGACAATAAAGCCGTCAAAGAATCCTTGAAGGCGCTGGAAAAGGCGGCCAGGGGAACGGAAAACGTCATGCCCTATTTGGTGGAGTGTTGCAAGTGCTATGCAACGGTAGGTGAGATGGCCAATGTCTTCCGAGACGCCTTTGGGGAGCATGTGGAGCCAAATATATTCTAAGATTTAAAAGGAAATTCATTTGGGGGCAGAAGGGTTCCTTACTAATGCTGACATCAATGAACTCGGCATGGTGGGTGCAGCGATGGAGTGAGCTGCACCCGGAAAAGCCAGCCATAATATTCGAGGGTACAACTATTACCTATTCGGCGCTCTACGGTCGGCTCAATGCTGTAGCCACCTGGCTCCAGTCCATTGGTATAGAAAAGGGGGACAGGGTGGCGGTTATGCTGGACAACTGTCCCGAATTTATAGAGTTGTATCTCGCTTGCTCCCGACTTGGAGCCATATTTGTGCCCATTAACTTTCGCCTCGCGGCAAAGGAAGTGGAATACACCTTGCGCAATTGTAGACCTAGGGTATTCGTCTTTGGTGAAGAGTTTACAAGAGCACTGGCGGAGCTCAATTTTCAGGACTATCTTCCCCCCATGTTAACAGCCGTGGTGGCAAACGGTGGTATCAGGCAAGGTTCGTTGGATTACCATAAAACTGTGGACAGATTCATCGGAGAAGAGCCCTTTCTCACAGCATCCACGGGGCCTAGTAGCCCTGAGGAGGCCCAAGTTATCATGTACACATCTGGTACAACAGGTGAGCCAAAAGGTGCAGTATTATCTCATAGAAAAACCTTTTTTAATTGCCTGAATGCAGACATATTTTTTAAGCTTAGCTTTGATGATATTATGTTGATAATCTTACCCCTCTTTCACTCGGGCGGTCTGTTTATACAGGCCTCGCCATGTATTTACAAGGGGGGTACAATGGTAATTCATAGGCGCTTTGATCCCCATAAGACCTTGTTTGACATAGAGCATTACAAGATAACAAAGTTTCTGGGGGTACCTACTATATATAGGGCACTTTTGGATTTCCCAGAGCATCAAAGGAGTGACATCTCCTCTCTCAAGGTGTGTGCTATAGGAGGAGAGAAGACCACCCATGAGCTTCTGGTAAGATGCAATGAGGCCGGATTTCCAGTGCGGCAGATAATGGGCCAGACCGAGACCTCTATCCTTTTGTGGGCCTCCGAAGAGGAGTCTCTAGCAAGACCGGGTACTGTCGGACGACCCGTCTTCCATGCAGAAGTGGATTTGGTGGACAGGCAGGGCCGAAGCGTGAAACTCGGAGAGGTTGGAGAGATTGTGGTTAGGGGCTCTATTATGATGACCGAGTACTGGCAGGACCCTGAGAAAACCAGGGAGACCATTAGAAACGGCTGGCTTTACACCGGTGACCTGGCCCGAATGGACGAGGAAGGGTATTTTTATCTGGTGGACCGAGCCAAGGATATGTACATTTCTGGTGGAGAAAATGTATATCCTGCAGAGGTGGAAAAGGTATTGAAGCAGCATCCGGCTATCGACGACGTAGCGGTGGTCGGGGTGCCAGATGAGAAATGGGGCGAAGTGGGACACGCATTTGTAATAAGAAAACATGGGCATAATGTGAGCTGTGAAGAGATCATAGCTTTTTGTGATGGAAAGCTGGCTCGGTATAAGTGGCCTAAGAGTGTATCATTTGTCTCTTCATTCCCCCGAACTACACTGGGAAAGGTTAGAAAGCACCTGCTTGTTAGCGAACTTCCTACAAGCGAATAAAAGGATTCCAATGGAAAGGAGGTGAGTGTCGGCTTTCAACTGAAAAGGGTGCTTAATTATTAACCATTTAAAAGGGAGGTTTTGCCATGAAAAAGATAGCGCTTGTCCTTTCGGTTTTCTTCGTTGCCATGCTTATGCTGATGGGCATGGCTCCAGGTGTAGTTAATGCGGGCCCCATAAAATTAACATATGCAAATTTCCCGCCTGCTCCAACTTTCCCATGTGTGCAAATGGAGCGCTGGAAGAAGGAAGTGGAAAAAAGGACAAATGGAAAGGTTCTTATTCAAACGTTTCCCGGTAGCACGCTGCTTGGACCCAAGAACATGATGGACGGGGTCATTGCCGGTCAGGCAGATATTGGCTGCCTATGTATGGCTTATCAACCGGGTCGTTTTATGATTACCAATGCCACAAGTCTGCCTCTTGGTATCCCCAACTCTCTAGTGGGAAGCTTGGTGCTATGGGATATCTACAAGAAATACCAACCTAAGGCCTTTTCAAAGGTAAAGGTTCTCACCATGTTTACCACTGCCCCCTCGAACATTATGTCAAAGATTCCCATCCGGACACTCGAAGACATAAAGGGGGTTAACTTGAGAGCATCGGGCGGTGCCGCCCAGATCTTAAAGGCTTGGGGAGCCAATGCCGTAGGAATGCCCATGTCGGCAACTCCAGAAGCCCTGGAAAAGGGCGTTGTCAAGGGACTTTTTTCCTCTCTTGAGGTCATGAAGGATTTCAAATACGCCGAGCTTTGCAAATATGTCACAATAACTGATGCCGTAGTGTACCCGTTTGCCGTTGTCATGAACATGAGCAAATGGAATTCCCTGCCAAAAGACGTCCAGCAAGTCTTTGAAGAACTGAGGACCCAGCAGGCGGCATGGACCGGTGTTTATATGGACAAGCATGTGAAGCAGGCAATGTCTTGGTCTAAGAGAAAGCAGGGCGTTAAGGTTATTCGTCTTTCCAAGGCAGAAAAGGCAAAGTGGGACAAGCTCTTGGAGCCCATTGTAAACAAGTGGATCAAATCAGCCGAGGCAAAAGGTGTGCCGGGTAAGACCCTTGTTGGGGATATAAAAGCGTTCATGAATATGTATAGTGGAAAGTAACCAGAAGGAACATTGGGAGCTGCGGGCCTTTAAAGTCTCCCGCAGCTTCTCTATCAAGGGTAAGGATTATGGAACTGCTCAATAAGATTAATAGGGTAATTAATGACGTTTTTATGTGCGTGGCGGGTATTGTGCTTGCTGCCATGATCATACTCACCTGCGCCAACATATTTTGTCGCCTAGTATGGTTGCCCATACGGGGTACATTTGAGTTGATGGGATACTTTGGGGCGGTAATCACAGCTTTTGCTCTTGGCTACACCCAAATAAAGAAGGGGCACATTGCGGTGGATATTGTAATTCTGGGCTTTTCTTCCAAGGTGCGAAGTATATTAAATGCTATAAATTGTGTCCTCTGTATCGCCTTTTTTGTGCTAGTGGGGTGGCAGATATGGAGATATGCCACCAATTTGTGGAGGACTGGTGAGGTCACAGAAACCCTTAGGATCGTTTATTATCCCTTTACTTATGCTGTGGCCCTAGGCTGCTTTGCCCTCGCATTTGTGTTCCTCGTGGAATTCCTCAATTCGATATTTTGTTATAAGGAGGGAGAGAAGTGAGTTTGACTCTTGTTGGTATAATAGGGATCGTCCTCCTTCTTGTGGTGCTTTTTGTGCTGGGCATGCCTGTAGGGTTTGCAATGGGGATAGTGGGTTTCTGTGGCTTTTGGTACGTTGTGTCCTTCAATGCAGCAGTAACAATGGTGGGCACAGATGTTTGGGCAACGTTTTCCAAGTATGGCCTTACGGTGGTGCCTCTTTTTATTTTCCTTGGCTATATTGCCTTTAACTCCGGTATTGCGGAGAGATTATATGATGCCGCATATAAATGGTTTGGTCACTGGCGAGGCGGGCTGGCCATTGCCACAATAGGGGCAGATGAGCTGTTTGCTGCCATATGTGGTTCTAATACTGCCACTGCGGCAACAATGGGTACGGTCGCTCTTCCACAGATGAAAAAATATGGTTACAGTACCCTGCTCAGTAGCGGCACTGTTGTTACGGGGGGGACGCTGGGAACTGTTATGCCCCCTAGTGTGGTGCTAATTATCATCGGCCTTCAGACGCAGCAGTCCATCATCAAGCTTTTTCTGGGTGGGATATTGCCCGCAGTTGTGCTGGGGATATTGTTTGTCCTTACCATATCATTGTTGTGCAGAATCAAGCCAGAACTGGGCCCGGCCGGACCCAAGACCAGCTTTAAAGAGAAGATCCTTTCGCTGGGGGGGATCCTGGAAGCAGTTGCGATCTTCGTGGTGGTAATTGGGGGCCTTTATGCAGGTTTCTTTACCCCCACAGAGGCCGGAGCTGTAGGTGTTTTCTTTACACTGCTTGTGACGGTCCCTACAGGAAGGTTGAAATGGAAAGGGCTCATTGATTCCATCAGGGATACGCTGAAGATTTCCAGCATGGTGTTTTTCCTTGTAACGGGTGCCATAATTTTCGGGCGATTTTTGGCTATCACCCGACTCCCATTCAGCGTGGCTCACTTTGCTGCTTCGTTGCCTGTGTCACGTTATGTGATTCTGGCACTTGTTTTGTTGATTTATCTTATTGGAGGGTGTTTTGTGGATTCCCTCGGATTTCTGGTGTTGACCATTCCCATATTCTTCCCCCTTGGGATGGCTCTAGGTTTTGACCCTATTTGGTACTCCATTCTTCTTACCATGGTTACCACAATGGGAGCAATTACCCCTCCGGTGGGAGTCAATATATACGTGGTAAAGGCGTTAGCACCGGAGATAGAACTATCCACCATTTTTAAGAGTGTAAGCTTCTTTTTGATGGCATGTATTGTAAGCATCATTATACTGATTGCGTTTCCTCAGATAGTGCTGATAATTCCCCATTTGGCCAAATAGCAGGTGGCGAGCAAGGCATTATGGGAGCCGCCCTTGAGCACAAGGGGAATCAAATAATAAATATAACAGTGAGGTGAAGACACATATGACAGAGACGTTTATGCCCGCATTTACTTCTATGGAAGAGATCAAAAAGTTGCAATTGGAAGGCCTCAAATGGACGGTGAAGCATGGTTATGAGGGATCGCCAGTCTATCGCAGCAAACTTGAGGAGGCAGGCGTGACCCCAGACAATATAAGGACCCTTGATGATATCAAGAAGCTTCCTTTTACAACAGCGCAGGATTTGCAGGAAGGCTACCCCTTCCCCCTTTTGTCTGTACCTTTCGAGAAGGTGGTACGGATTCATGCCTCGTCGGGCACTACAGGGAGGAGAAAGGTCTTGTGTTACACCCAGAAGGACATCGATGACTGGGCCCACTTTTTTGCACGCTGCTATGAGATGGCAGGCCTGAGCAAGGAGGACCGAGTTCAAATTGCAGTGGGTTACGGGGTGTGGACGGCCGGCGTTGGTTTCCAATTGGGTTGTGAAAGATTCGGGGCCATGGCCATTCCCGCGGGGCCAGGCAACCTGGATATGCAGTGCCAGTTCCTGGTGGATTTTCAGAGCACTGTGATGTGCTGCACAGCATCAATGGGTCTGCTGATGGCCGAGGAGGTCAACAAGAGAGGATTGAGGGATAAGATAAACCTGAAAAAAATGATATTTGGCTCAGAGCGCTCAAGCGATGCAATGAGAAAGAGGATCAAGGAGTTGTTAGGGCTTGAGCATTTGTTTGATATTCCTGGGATGACAGAGCTATATGGCCCTGGTACGGGGCTGGATTGTACGTATCACACGGGAATCCATTATTGGGCTGACTATTATATTTTGGAGATCCTAGATCCGGAAACCCTGGAAGAAGTGCCAGAAGGGGAGACCGGGGAGATGGTTGTGACTACCCTTAGGAAAGAAGCTGTCCCCCTCATTCGTTATAGGACAAGAGATCTGACAAGGCTTATCCCTGGTCAGTGCGCTTGCGGTAGCATCCTTCCTCGCCATGATCGAATTTTGGGCCGTTCGGATGACATGATAATATTTCGAGCTGTGAATATTTATCCTGGGCAGATTGATCATGTTCTGTCCGGTATTGAAGGCATTGGTAGCGAGTACCAAATCATTCTGGACAGAGCGGCAGACGGGAAAGACTACATGACCATCAAGGTGGAAAGAGAACATGGGGTAAGTAAGAGTAAGGACAGGGAATTGAGGAGAAAAATAGAGGAGGAAATAAAAAAGCAGATTTTAGTAAGCGCCTTAATAGAAGTAGTGGATTATGGTTCTCTTCCCAGGTCTGAGAGGAAAAGCAAAAGGGTTTTTGATAATAGGGAGTAGCCGGTGGAATAATGGAATCTTGGAATAGGGGCTTATTGGGTACCGTGGGGCAACAATTCTAGCGGAGGTTTATAGGAGTTGTATCTATGAAAAAATTTGATTATTACCAACCACAAAACCTCAAAGAGGCTTACAAATTGATGGAGAAGTTAAAGGGAGAGGCCTTGTACGTTGCTGGGGGCACGGACGTCATCGTGCGGATCAAGCAAAAGATGATCCAGCCCGAGGCACTCATATCCCTGAGGGGTGTTGAAGAACTTCAGGGACTCAAAGAAAACGGCGGCCTGGCGCTGGGTGCCGGAACCCTTTTCAGAGAAATGGAGAGAAATGAATCGCTGTTAAAGAGGTACACGGCTTTGCACCAAGCAGTGTCTGTGCTGGCAAATCCCCAAATACGCAATGTAGCAACCGTGGGTGGCAATCTTTGCAATGCGGCGCCTTCGGCAGATTCAGCGCCCCCCTTATTGGTGATGGAAGCTCAAGTTCAACTTGAGGGGCCAGGGGGGACAAGAACCATGGCACTAGAAGATTTTTTCACCGGTCCCGGCGAAACGTCAAAAGAAAGAGAAGAAATCATGACGCGCATAGTTATACCTGAACTTCCCGCCAAGACAGGGACGGCATTTTTAAAGATCGGGCGTGTTAGCCAGGATATTGCGATAGCCAATGCTGCTGCCCTTGTGACCATGGAAAACGGCGTGTGCAAACACTGCAGGCTGGCGGTAGGCGCAGTGGCGCCGGTCCCCCTCCGACTGAAGAGCATTGAGGAAAAGGTAGAGGGGGAGAAGATAGATGAGGGCCTCTTAGAAGAGGTTCGGAAAATGGTATGTGAAGCGGTAAACCCTATTAGTGACGTGCGTTCCACTGCAGAGTACCGCAGGGAGGTGTCAGGAGTGCTGGTTAAAAGGGCGATCCGCGATGCGCTTACCATGGCACAAGCATAAATGTTCGGAGGTTAGCTAATGAAGAAAGTGCTGAAGTTTACATTAAATGGGAATAAGGTGACCGCAGAGGTGGAGTCACATAAGATGCTTTTAGAAGTGCTGCGCGAACAGTTTGAATTGACAGGACCGAAGGAAGGTTGTGGACAAGGAGAGTGCGGGGCCTGCACGGTCCTGGTAGATGGGTACAATGTAGATTCGTGCCTGTATCCTGCCTTTGAAGTTGATGGCAAGGATGTTGTTACAGTGGAAGGGTTGCTAGGTGAAGGCAACAAGTTACACCCCATGCAAAAGGCCTTTGTGGAAAACGGTGGTGTGCAGTGTGGCTTCTGTACACCCGGCATGATCATGTCCTCTGTGGCCTTGCTAAAGGGAAAAAAGAATCCTTCTGACGAGGATATTAAGAGGGCCATATCTGGAAACCTGTGCAGATGTACGGGCTACGTTCAGATAATTGAGTCAATAAAAAAGGCCGGAGAGCTGATGTAAGCAAAGAAGTGGCCTGGATATTCGGAAATGAATTAAGGAGGACGGAATGAGTCAATTACGTTTTGTAGGATCCAATAGCCCAAGGCCTGATGCACCGGACAAGGTGGCAGGAAGGGCACTTTACATCCATGACCTCAAAAGGCCTGGCATGCTATACGGCAAGATTAAGTACAGTGAGTATGCCCATGCCAGGATCAAGAATATTGACACTTCCAAGGCAGAGAAACTCCCTGGCGTTCGAGCTGTGATCACCGGGTACAATACCCCAGAAATTCGTATTGGATTTATTCGCGACAATTTTGCCCTTAAAAAGGGAAAGGTGCGACAGTTCAGGGACGAAGTGGCGGCTGTGGCGGCAACAGATCCGGAAATAGCCGAGGAAGCAATTGAGCTTATCAAAGTGGAATATGAAGAGCTTCCTGGTGTATTTACCCCTGAAGAGGCCTTACGGGAAGATGCTCCGCTGATTCATGAAGAGGACCCAAGGGGAAGACCTCGAAAGGATAATGTTGTCCCGGTCCCGTGGCGGTTCGTATCGGGAGACGTGGAAGAAGCAAAGAGGAAGGCAGCCTACATTGCCGAGGGACACTATGAGACCCCTCTTATTCAGCAATCTTGTATGGGTACGGCGGGCTGCATTGCTGAATTTGACCTCCAAAATAACCTTACCATTTATACAAAGACGCAAATCCCATTCCTTGCCCAGAACGATTTCAATGGGGCGCTAGCGGCCATGGGGTTAAAGGGAAAGAACACCCGCGTTATTGTTCCAACTTTGGGTGGATCATTTGGAACAGGGCTTGATACGCACGCCTATGAATATATTGCGATCCTTTTGGCTTACAAGACAGGCAGACCAGTAAAGATAGTGCTTACGAGAGAGGAAGAGTTTATCAGCCTCTCGCCCAGGCAACCTACTAAAACCGACATTGTTCAGGGATGTGATGAAAACGGCAAGTTGGTTTTCAGGGAGATAAAGATGGTGCTTGATAATGGGGCATATACATCATGGGGTGCCACTACCCCGAGTGTCATGATGCTCCCCGTTTCTTCCATGTACCGAGTGCCCAATGTTCATTACGAAACCACAATTGTTTACACTAATAATACGTTTTGCCAGGCCATGCGGGGGTATGGAAATCCCCAGGCAACATGGGCAATAGAGAGCAACCTAGATGATCTAGCTGAGCAAGCAGGGATAGACCCATTTGAATTTAGGATGATGAACCGAAATGTTCCTAATGATATTACCCCCATGGGGCTACATATCTCCACATGCGGACACAAGGAATGCCTTGAAAGTGTAGCAGAAAAATTGAACTGGAAGGAAAAGCGAGGAAAGCAGAGAAAGGTGGCTCGCGGGGTAGGCATGGCCTCCCTGTTCCATGTTGGAGGGTCCGGGCGCGTGTATCGCTCGGACGGAACTGGTGTTATCATGAAGCTTGATGACTTTGGAAATGTTTCCGTTATTGCTGGGGGTGTTGAAATGGGGCAGGGCTTCAATGCAGCCCTTAGCCTTGTTGCGGCTGAGGCCCTGGGGGTTACGCCGGATAAGGTTACGGTTGTGACCGGGGATACGGCCACGTGCCCATGGGATGTCGGCACTCACGCCAGCCGAGGCGCATTTACAGCAGGCAATGCCGCCATCATGGCAGCACAGAAGGCAAGACAAAAGGTGTTTGAATTGGCCTCTGAGCACTTCATGCGCAGGGTCAAAAAGGATCTGGAGAAGAGAAAGAAAAAGGATCCAAACTTTGAAATACCCGATCTGGATTATGAAAGAGTACTGGACCCGTCCGAGTTTGACATGAAGGAAAACTACATATTCCTCAAGGAAGAACCTGACAACCCGTTGTTGAGGGTGACACTGGAAGAGATCCTGAGAGCCGCTCATTTCAAGCAAGATGGCACCATGGTTGTTGCCGATGCATTTTATGACCCATGCAATGAGATGCTGGACCCTAAGACATGCAGGGGTAACATGTCTGCAACGTACATATTTGGAACGCAGGGCGCGGAAGTGGAGGTGGATCTAGAAACAGGAAAAGTGAAGGTCCTTCACTTTGCTGCTGCACACGATGTAGGTAGAGTGTTGAGTCAGCAGACTATCAAGGGCCAGATTTATGGCGGGATTGTTCAAGGCCTCGGCTATGCCCTTTGCGAGGAATATAAGACTGACAAAGGGAGAAATTTGAATCCAAATTTTCTGGACTATAAGATATTCTCGGCACCTGATATAGACTTTCCTATAGATATAGAGTGTATAGAAACGATTGATGAGGAGGGTCCTTTTGGGGCCAAAGGGGTCGGGGAACCGGGTCTTGTCCCAACCGCGCCAGCTATTGCCAATGCCATCTATGATGCCATAGGAGTGCGGATTCGATCATTACCCATTACCCCTGAAAAGGTACTTGCAGCACTTAAGAAAAAGGCCGAGGGTTAAGGTATTTGTGACTACGAACTTCCCACCTTTTCAGTTTGGGGGCGCGAGAGAAGTTGCCGTGGTTCCAATGAGGCACTGAAAAAGAGGCAAAACGTATGGGCGCGAGGCCAGCAAGGAAGAGGGCAAACAACAGGCCCATATCCAGAAAGGCAGCTACAGTAAAGACCAAGAGAAAAGAGACTCCCTTGACTGGGCCCCTCTCAACAGTGAGCGTCCCCCCTGAGCTAGAATCAGTGTTTCTTAAGGCCCAGAGGTATGTTGACAAGTACTTTGGCCAAAAGAGGGAAGCCCCTGGCAAGGCGCAAATTGAGGTGTCGGGGGAGCGCTACATCCTTGTTCGGGCAGCGTCCATGTCAAAAGAGTTTTTCGACCTGGTCACCTCACTATATAAAGATAGGGGCATTGAGGAAGCGCGGCGGGTGGCCTCGGGGTTTCTCTTTGACATGGCCCATGCCATTGGCAAGGCAGATGCCAGAAGCTTTTATCTAAAAATGAACGTATCAAAGCCCGTTGAAAAGCTTTCTGCTGGACCGATTCATTTCGCTTACACAGGCTGGGCATTTGTAAAGATATTGCCAGAATCTCATCCGTCTCCGGACGAAAATTACTTCCTGATATATGATCATCCTTTTTCATTTGAGGCTGACACCTGGATTAAGAGCGGAGAAAAGGCCGATTTTCCGGTTTGCATTATGAATGCTGGGTATTCGTCCGGGTGGTGCGAGGAAAGTTTTGGGCTCCCACTTGTGGCAGTTGAGATAGAGTGCCAGGCAAAGGGAGACGAACATTGCCGCTTCATAATGGCGCCACCTTCACGAATTGAGGAATACCTGAACAGGTATAGTTCCCATAGCTATTCAAGGTCTCATGGGGGTAAACCCATAGCCATCCCCGAATTTTTTCAAAGAAAGCGACTTGAAGAAGAGCTCATTAGACACAGGGACCACCTGGAAGAGTTGGTTAAGGAGAGGACGGAACGCCTAACCAGGATAAATGAGCAATTGGAACGGGAGATTTCAGTACGGGCCAAAGCAGAGAAGGCCCTGCAGAAAAGTGAAACCATGCTCAGGGCCATTTTTGATCAGACGTTCCAGTTCATTGCCGTGTTGAAATTGGACGGGAGTGTCATCAAGGTAAACAAGACGGCCATGGATTTTGTCAAGACCAAAGAGGAGGAGATCGAAGAGAAACCTTTTTGGAAAACGCCGTGGTGGATACACTCGTCTCGCGAGCAAAAGCGGTTGAAAAGGGCTATTAAGGCGGCAGCTTCCGGAGAGCTGGTAAGATTTGAGACCCAACACAGTCGCGCAGACGGGAAAATAATGAGCTTTGATTTTTCTGTTAAACCAGTACGAGACACTAAGGGCAAAATCGCCCTTCTTATTGCCGAAGGAAGAGATATTACAGCCCTTAAAACGGCGGTTGAGGACTTGCGCAGCAGGGAAATGGAATTGCAAGTCCAGTCAAAACGCCTTGAGGAAGCAAATGTGGCCCTAAAGGTATTGTTGAAACAGATGGAAGATAAGAAGAAAGAGGATGAGGAGAGTATTTTGTCCAATGTGAGGCAGTTGGTATTTCCTTACCTGGAGCGATTAAGGAGGAGTAACCTGGATCGGGACCAAAGAATCCTCCTTGACATGGTGGAAAACAACCTTGGTCATATTACCTCGCCCATGGTCAAGCGGCTTTCGTCTAGTGTGTTGAACCTCACCCCCATGGAAATCCGCATTTCGCACCTCGTAAAAGAGGGGCTATCCAACAAGGAAATAGCCCAGGTCCTAGGGACCGCACTAAATACCGTTACGACCCACCGTTACAAAATAAGGACCAAACTAGGGTTGAAAAATAAGGGGATAAACCTGAGGTCATACCTAATGTCACTGGAAGAATAGTTATATTCTGTCACCATTTTATAATTGAAATAATAGTCTTGATCTGGTATTTATTTTCCTTTACAAAGCGGTATAGAAAGAAGAGGGTTAGTGTTTTGTTTTCCGTTATATTCCTTTTGTCTATTAATAGAGAAAATTTAGCCGGTGTAAGTGATTAACAAACGCCTGCGGAAGGGGCATGAGTGCTTCTTCCGCA
>Ga0190359_1000182_pt1 | contig 41650 bp, 32 predicted proteins | sample 48721823_MG_FD_161269 | JGI IMG/M metagenome (GOLD analysis project Ga0190359, IMG submission 161269) | Hydrothermal vent microbial mat bacterial communities from Southern Trench, Guaymas Basin, Mexico - 4872-18-2-3_MG | ecosystem: Environmental > Aquatic > Marine > Hydrothermal vents >...
TATTCTTCAACAAATGGTCTTGTGAGTTCATTATACTCCACACCACGGCAGTACGTGTTCAAGGTCATGACATAGTTTCCATTGCCCTGGGTGGCTTGCCAAAACCCATCCTTTTGCGCCTCCACATTGATACCAACTTGGACAGCCGGAATCTTAAGTTCGCCTGCTTGCCTCGCAAAGGTAATTCCTACCGACGAAGAAAAAATTGTAAATATGAACTGCGCCCCTGACCGCTGAATGGCAGAGAGTTCGGCCGTGACATCCGTTGCTACCGGAGAGGGTCTCCAAATACCAACAATCTCCATCCCCATCTTTGGCAGCACCTTTTTAGCAGCGCCAATCATGGGGTCTACCCACATCGCCTTCTCACCCACTATGGCGGCCATTATTTTCTTTAAGCCAAGCGCTTTCCTGAGGATGGCACCCACAGTTCCCGCATGGATAAAACAAGTCTTGGCCAGGTAATAGGAGTTGAATGGGGTGCCTCTGAAAAAATACTTATACCGCTTGTAATTCTTGGACACCTTTAGACACAGCTCCGGATGCGCAGCGCCGCAGTCAATAAAGATCTTTTTGTAGTCCATGGCAATGTCTTGCATTGCCAGTACTGCCTCAGAGCGGAATCCCCCCACCACAAAATCCACCTTGTCCCGGGTCAGTAACCGTTCCATTGCATTTGTAGCATCAGTAATGCTCAAAAACTCGTTGGAATCCGCTTTTATGATTTCGACCTTCATGCGTTTCTTTCCAACGAGGATACCTCCCTTTGCGTTGAGCTCTTCGGCGGCCATTGTTGCTCCGTTCCAATGACCTTTGCCCTGAAGAAAATTCATTGGTCCGATAACACCGATTTTTATTACGTCTTTGCTCCATGCTGGCACGGCAAAAAACGTAAAGATGAATACGCTTGCCAGGAAAATCATCCCAATTCTCTTCTTTGTCATGGCTTGCCCCTCCTTTCTAAAAGCCTAACGCTTAAGGGTTGATGAACCAACTACCCCGCCGCAAGCAGCGGAGTATCAATCGGAAACCATCTTAACCGCCCCAAGGGGCGCGGAATTAATCCGCCTCTGGCGGATTAAAGGTGTTATCAGCATATGTTCAATCTCACCATGCAATGCCAGTTGAACTGAATTGAGATGTAATACTTTTAGAAACCGCAGTTTGGCAGGTATCAAGATCGGTGTGGGGGCAAGGATCGTTCCTAGAATCACCCTATATTCTCCGCGTCGTTGGTTGGTCAACTTAATCAGCCGGAGCAGACCCCTTTGAAGGCCCAATGATAACTAATATATCTATCATCTTCTATTGCTCAACTATAATAAAGTCAAGGGAAAAATTATAGAGCATGACACTTGCCCTTTATTTTTTGAAAGATAATTTTAATATATATCTGCCTCTGCCACAATTTTCTTATTTAATCTTGACTTATGTAGCGCTTTTCCTAATAATTATCTAGGATTTTTATTTTAGCAATAGAAATTCACACATAACCAATGGTAGCCAACATTACAGGAGGCCCATCATGGCAGTTAAGACATTCGAGGATTATTATGCACGACTTGAAAGGATGAAGCCAAATCTGTACCTTGGCGAAGAAAAAATAGCCAGAACCCATAAATCCTTAGCTGGGGGTATACGCATCATTCGCGAAACATTTGAGGGTGCACGTGACCCTAATCTCAGGAAATTCTGCATCGCGACTTCACACCTGTCCGGGGAAGAGATTAGTCGATTTACTCATGTCCACCAAAGCATAGATGATCTTCTCATGAAACAACAGATGACCCGATTACTCTGTCACCGGGTTGGAGGGTGTATCCAGAGGTGCATGGGCACAGATGCCCTAAACGCCCTTTCTGTTATCACATACGAAATGGATCAGGCCCTGAGGACGGATTATGATAAGCGGTTCAGAACCTATTTGAAATACTTCCAGGAAAACGACCTGGTGGCGAGTTGTGCGCAGACAGATCCCAAGGGCGACAGGCTCAAACGCCCCCACGAGCAGGAAGATCCTGACCAGTACCTGAGAGTAATAGAAACCAGGTCCGACGGCATAGTAGTCCGTGGCGCCAAGATCAATATTACAAACACGCCTTATGCAGACGAGATCATTGCTGTACCCACAAGGTTTATGGGCCCAAAAGACAATGACTATGCCGTGGCATTTGCCCTACCGGCAGATGCAGAGGGAGTTAAGATCCTGGTGCGCCCGGCCTATCATCACCCCCGTAAGCATCTGAAGGCACCGGTGGCAGAAATGGGAGACGGCGAGGCATTTATAATATTCGATGATGTATTTGTACCCAACGACCGAGTGTTTCTCAATGGTAACGCAGACCCCAGGCAGACCCCATATGCAGGCTTTCTTGCGCTTCTATTTGCACATTATCACAGGCATACGTATACGGGTTGCAAACCTGCCATCTCAGAGGTTCTTGCCAGCGCCGCAGCGCTTGTGGCGGAGTACAATGGGATAGAGAAACAGGCCCACGTGAAGGAAAAACTCTCTCACCTTATAGGGACCGCAGAACTGGTGTTTGCCGCAGGCCAGGCAAGCGCATACAGGGCAGAACAATCACCCTCTGGCACCTTTATCCCGGACGAAATACTAACAAACGCGGGACGAAGGCTTGCAGGGGAAGAGATCTATCATGAATTTCAGGTGGTGGCCGATCTGGCAGGTGGCCTGGTGGCCACACTGCCCTTTGAGGATTCTTTCTTCTCCGGGGAAGTAGGCGCCCTTGCCAACAAGTACCTCAAGAGGAACCCAAAGGTGTCAGCCGAAGAAATGCACCGTTGTTTTAGAGGGCTTGAGAACCTTATAGTATCTGACCTTTCCGGCGTAGTACAGGTTGCCGGCCTTCATGGGGGTGGCTCTCCTCAAATGGAAACAATAGCTATGATGTCTAGATATGATATTGAAGCACTCAAGGGCATTGCCAAGTACCTATTTGGAATAGAGGATACTGCTCCAATCTACCAAAGGGCAACGGTTACTCCGAGAAAGATGCTCGAAAAGTTCAGGACAGTAGCAGGCACCCAGAAATAATCACGGATTTGTTTTAAGCCTAAAAAAAATCTTAACGGATAAGAGAATCACAAAATGAAAACCTCTTCCAAATCAGAACTGAGAAAGCAACAGATACTCACCGCTGCCGAAAAGGTATTTGCTAAAAAGGGTTTCCAGGAAGCCACTATCTCTGATGTTGGCAGGGAAGCAGGTCTTTCAGAGGCCACCATTTACGAATATTTCTCATCCAAAGAAGAGCTGCTCTTCTCCATACCTGGCGAAACTGCAAAAAAAACACGAGAGGACCTCAAGCACATACTAAGACATGTTAGAGGTGCCGCCAACAAGATTCGCAGCATAATCTATGGGTACCTGTGGTTTTACGAGACCCACCCGGATTATGCGTCCGTCTCCCTGCTCATTCTGAAACAGAATCGCAAGTTCCTGGAAACCCAGGCCTACAAGGACGTCAAGAAGCTGAGCGGCCTCTTGACTGAAGTGCTCCAGGAAGGCAAGAATAAAGGGGAATTCTCTCAGGAAATCGACGTGTACCTCGTTCGCTCATGCATTCTGGGAACCATCGAGCACAACGTCATAAGGAGGATTCTCCTGGGGAAGCCCCAAAACCTAACGGATCTCACAGATCCATTGACAGACCTGGTCCTTAATGGGATTCTCAAAAAACCCCCTCTGGAGACCATGGATTTTCACGTAACAGTGAAGCCGGCAACGCAGAAAAAGCCAGCGGGACCGAAGAAAAATAAGAGATAGAGAGGCCCACGAATTAGTGACATAACCCGCTTTTACTCTCCCCTGAAAACCGGTTTTCTTTTCTCCAGAAATGCCTTGAATCCCTCTTCCCTGTCTTTGGTATTTCTTACGGCAACGCTTCCGTCCGCCTCCACCTGCAAGCCCTGCTCGATCCCCTCGTACAGACCCGTGCCCATGGCCTTCAAAACCCATTGCACCGCTATGGGCGGCCTCTCACAAAGCCTTTGGGCAAGGCTATTGGTCTCCTCCATCAGTTTTTCCGTGGGAACGATCTTGTCCACCAGGCCCATCTCAAGGGCCTGATTTGCGTCCACGGTCTTGCTGAAAAGGATCATATCCAATGCCCTTGCACGTCCCACAAGACGGGGCAACCTTTGTGTACCCCCCCATCCGGGGATGATGCCTAAGTTCAGTTCCGTCAACCCCAGACTAAAAGAGGGATCTTCTGCCATGATCCTGAAATGGCAGCAAAGGGCCAGCTCCAGTCCGCCGCCCATGGCATGGCCGTTGATGGCAGCGATGACCGGCTTGGTGAACCGGTCGATTCTGGTCCACAATCCCCTCGCCATCGGGCTTGTCTTGTGGGCATTGGCCACGTCCTTCACGTCAAAACCCGCTGAAAAAAACTTCTCTCCACTGCCCGTGATGACCACCACTCTCACGTCGCTGTCCACTTCCACCTCTTGGATGGCCCGCTGGAATTGTTCGGTGGTGAGAAGATCCCACGTGTTAGCCGGCGGGTGGTTGATGGTCACATACGCCACGTGCTCCCGCTTCTCAAGTATTATCCTTTCCTCATCCATTGGCCTTACTCCTCCGCTTCGCTCCTAATGAACCCTTGCCTGGTATTGGAGCTCGATTATAGAGAAATTCATTCGTAAAAGGCTCCCCGAAAAAGATCATTGCATCAGGTTTTCCCAAATGATGGAGTATCCCTGTCCCCTACCAACGCACATGGTTGTAAGCCCATATCGGGCTTTCGGTCTTTCCCTGAACAGGTTCATCAGAAAAGCAACAAGCCTGGGCCCCGACGCTGCCAAAGGATGACCATAAGCAATGGCGCCTCCCCAAACGTTTACTCTAGGGTCGTCCCACTGCATTCCCAACCGATCGAGGCAGTACAAGCACTGCACCGCAAAGGCCTCATTCATCTCAATGATATCCAGATCTTCTATCTTGAGGTCTGCTCTCCTGAGTGCCTTCTCCGTTGCTGGCACTGGGGCAGTGCCCATGATGGTGGGGTCAACCGCTGCAACCCCTATCGCCACCGGTGCCATCTTGGGAGCCAGTCCCAATTCCTTTGCCTTGGCCCTGGTCATCATCAAGACAGCCGCTGCCCCATCATTTAGCCCGGATGCATTTCCCGCCGTAACCCGCCCGTTTTCCCGGAAGGGTGTCTTGAGACTTGTTAGGGCCTCCATAGTGGTATCAGGGCGGGGGTGCTGATCCTTGTCCGCGACCATCCGTGTGCCATCGGCCAGTTCCACCTCTAAGGGTATGATCATGTCCTTCATTTTGCCTGCCCTGATCGCCGTGTCGGCCTTTCTCTGTGACATGAGGGCGTAGCGGTCAGCCATCTCCTTTGTAAATTCTGGAAATCGATCATGAATATTTTCTGCGGTCATCCCCATATTGAAAGCTGAAGGGCCTCCCATAACCTCTTCGGCCCTTGGGTGCGGATCCCTCATGAAGCCCATAGGTAGGTGTCCCATGTGCTCCACCCCTCCGGCAATCAAGCAGTCGGCCATCCCAGAGGCAATTAAAGAGGCCGCGAATCCCACCGCTGTCAAACCGCTGGCACACATCCTGTCAATGGAACATCCTGGTATCTCCCATCCCCAGTCGGCCAGCATGGAAATCATCCTTCCCAAGGTACCTCCTTGTTCCTTCATTTGATTGGTAACACCCCAGAGGATGTCTTCCACATGGCTCGGGGCCAGGGGCGGATTCCTTTTCATTAGTGCCTTCAGAAGGGGCACGCAAAGGTCCTCGGCCCGCGTCTTCCAAAAAATTCCCTTTTCTCCCGCACGGCCAAAGGCCGTTCGAACGGCGTCCACCACCACCACTTCTTTGAGCACTGCTTCCATAATTATCCACCCCTCTCCTTATGGTCTTTGAAATACGGCTGCGATCCCAAGCCCTCCTCCACCGCATATGCACTCCAGCCCGAAACGGCTCTTTCGCCTTTGCATCTCGTAGAGCATGGTCACCAGGACCCGTGTGCCAGTGGCAGCAATAGGATGGCCCAGAGATATACCTGAACCGTTTACGTTTATCCTGGGATAATCATCAGGGCCAAGGTTCATCTCCTTTAGGTCTGCAAGGACCTGTGCCGCAAAGGCTTCCTGTATTTCTATCAGGTCCATTTGTTCCGTCCCCATTTTGAGCCGGGAAAGCAACTGACCCGCGGCCTTGGGCACCGTCTTATAGGTCCGCGTGGGATCATCCCCCACCACGGAAAATCCCTTCACCACTGCAAGGGGCTCAAGTCCCATTTTTTCTGCCTTACTCGCCGACATGACCACAACCGCCGCGGCCCCATCATTCTCAGAAGAAGAGTTCCCTGCAGTGCAGACCCCTGCCAGTACTGGCCTCAGTCTAGCCAGCTTCTCCGGTGAGGTGTCTGGACGAGGGCCCTCGTCTCGGTCCACAACTGCGGTTTCTCCTTTTGCTCTGAGCACCTCCACGGGTATTCTCTCCTGGCCGAACTTACCTTCCTGCTCGGCCTTGCACGCCTTCTGGTGGCTCTCATATGCCCACTGGTCGCATTCCTCCCGGGTGATGTTCATCTCCTTGGCAGCAGTCTCGGCCCATGACATCATGGATGGAAGCACTCCATACCGCTCAATGGGCTGAGACATTACCCTTGCCCTTTGTATCCTGTCATAAAATGGGATTCCCCATATGGACAGGTCTCCATGGCCCTTGGGCATACCCTTGCGGCCTCCAATGCCCCACTTGATACTGCCCGGTAGATAGAATTCCGCATTACTCATACTCTCCACACCGCCTGCCACCACAACATCAGCCTCTCCGCCTTTGATCAGACCGCACGCAAGCCTGACAACTTCCAGCCCGGTGCAGCACCTTCTGTCCACCGTAACCCCGGGTATGGAATCGGGCCATCCGGCCTTGAGAAGGGCCATACGGGCAATATTGACATACTCACCGTTTTGATAGGACTGCCCCATTATCACCTCATCCACCATTTGGGGCTCAACCCCAGCTCTCGCCAATGCCTCACTCAGCACCATCGAGGCCAAATCATAGGCCTCGACATCCTTGAGTCCTCCCATGTAACGACCCACGGGTGTCCTAACCCCAGAAACTATAACCACCTCGCCCATACATCACTCCTTACATCAATCTCAAAGTTTACGAATCAAAAGGCCTCGTCCGGTATTTCCACCACTTCTCGTGCGTCGCGGGTACAGGTCTTCAAGCGGGCCATTGTCATGGGAAGGCATACCGAAACAAAATATGTGGCCTGCATCACCTTCCCGACATAGTAGGGATCTGTGTTCCCTTCGTCCAGGTAACGATTTGCTATAACCGCCATATCAAGGAGGCGCCAGGCTGCAGTGATGTCACCGAAGCACAGCAGCATGGGATAGGTATATGAAGCCCATTGAAGGGGATCCGACCTCGCTTTTCCACTCATCTCAATGGCCACTTGTTCAACTTGATCCGAGATCTCCGAGACCATGCGCACATATTCCCCCAATGAATGGTGCTGGGCATATTGATGGCAAAAATCCTTTAATTCCTTCGTATAGGCATTGAAAGGGGCCCCTCCCCTTATGAGCATCTTTCGCCCCATGAGGTCCATAGACTGAATCCCATTGGTACCCTCGTAAAGAGACATGATCTTGGCATCGCGCAGGTATTGCTCAAGGGGATACTCCTTGCAGTAGCCGTAACCCCCCAGACACTGTATGGCTGTCTCACACACCCTGAATCCCATGTCAGAGCAGTAAGCCTTGATTATGGGTGTCATGAAATCCGTCAGATCCCTGTAATATTGCCTCTCCTCCCCCTCGGGCATCTCCAGTGCTAGGTCAGACCAGTAGGCCCCCGTGTAGATCATAGACCTCATTCCATCAACCATCGCCTTCATCCACAGGAGCATTCTCCTCACATCCGGGTGGTCTAATATGGGGACGTAACCGGGCTTGCGTCCCGCAATATCTCTTCCCTGGATTCGCTCCTTAGCGTAAGCCAAGGCATTGTGGTAAGCGGTGCTGGCCAGTGTCATGCCGCTTACGCCCGTATTTATCCGGGCGGCGTTCATCATCTGGAACATATGGGAAAGTCCCTTGTTCTCCTGCCCGCAGAGATACCCGATACACCCGTCATTATCTCCAAAACTCAGGGAGCACGTAGGGGAGGCGTGAAGACCCAGTTTTCTTTCAATGCCTGTGCATATAACATCGTTAGGCCCTGCCAGGGATCCGTCCGGATTCACACGCATCTTTGGGACGATAAACAGGCTGAGCCCCCTGACCCCGTCAGGAGCCCCCTTAATGCGGGCCAATAGCAGGTGCACGATGTTTTCGGTAAGGTCATGGTCTCCCCAGGAAATGAATATTTTGTTTCCCTTTATCCTGAAGTGATCCCCCTCAGGATAGGCCGTGGTCATTATGGCTCCCAGGTTGGAACCGGCATTAGGTTCCGTTAGGGCCATGGTGCCAGCCCACATGCCCCCGAACATCTTGGGTACAAATAGTTCTTTGAGTTCCGGGGTGGCAAAAGTCTCTATGAGGTGGGCGGCTCCATGGGTTAGGCTCGGGGCCATGTTGAATGACTGGCATGCCCCATACATGAGATCATTAATAACGATCCTCATCATATGTGGGAAACCCTGGCCTCCGTACTCGGGGTCCCGGGCCGCAGCCGTCCAGCCATTTTCACCGTAAAGCCCGAACGCCTCCCTGAATTGGGGAGCACACCGCACTTCACCTTCCTCGTAAACAACGCCCCACTGCTCACCGATTTCCTGAAGCGTTGCCACCACGCCCCTTGCAAACTTTACCGCTTCGCTAACCAACATATCCAGGGTCTCCCCGTCAATATCCCTGTAGCGATCCAGCTTGCAAAGACTGGCATAGTCCAACTGGTTCCTCAGGATAAAAAACAGATCCCTCTCTCTCACCTTGAAATGGCTCACTAGATACTCTTTACCTCCTGGTTCTATCTTGTAATCATTTTACCCGGCAACCAAAGGGCCAGGTCCGGAAAAATCATCACAAGGGCCAGACAGATGGCCTGCAAGAAAACAAAGGGGACAATGGATTTATAGATGTCCGTCATGCTGATGTTAGGCGGCACAACCCCCTTCATAATGAAAAGGTTAAAACCGAAAGGCGGGGTTATGTAAGCCATTTCCATGTTTATGACAAAAAGTATCCCGAACCACAATGGATCAAAGCCCAACTGTGTCACGATCGGCACAAAAATGGGCGTGGTGATCATGATGATTCCGGCGGGGTCCAGAAACATGCCGAGAAAGAAAAATACTACCTGCATGCTGATAAGAATGACCCACGGCGAGACTTCCAGGCTCAGGATCGAATCCTGGATAAGCCCCTGGATCTCCGCGTATGCCAGAAAGTGGGAAAATGAAATGGCCCCGATGATGATCCAGAATACCATGGCATTCAGCCTCATTGTATCCCAGAGGGCCTGCTTAAGGTTTTCCCAGTTAAGTTTCCTGTAGCAGAGGGCACAGATCAATGCCCCGAAGGCGCCCACTGCTGAGGCCTCGGTGGGAGTGCAAATGCCGCCGTAGATGGCCCCCAGTACCGCAATCACCAAAAGAACAGGCAGCATCACGCCCCTTATGCTAACGAGCTTTTCCCGTAACGTAAAGTTTTGTCTGACAGGTGGGGCATCGGAAGGCCTGAGAAAAGCATGGATCAAGATGTACGCCACAAATATGGCACACAGGAGAATCCCCGGAATGATCCCGCCGATGAAAAGCTTCCCTATAGAGACCTCGGCCACCGCGCCGTAAAGGATCATGATTATGGAAGGCGGAATGAGGATACCCAAGGCTCCTCCCGCGGCTATACTTCCCACCCCAAGATTCTTGTGGTATCCCCTCTTCAACATGGAGGGAAGGGCTATTAGCCCCATACTGATGGTGGCAACAGAACTGATCCCCGCCATGGCGGCAAAAAGGGCGCAAATAACCACGGTGCCTACTGCCAGCCCCCCGGGCAGAGGCCCCATCCAGCGATACACCATCTCGTAAAGGTCATCTCCGATCCCGCTAAATTTCAAGAAATTGGCCATGAGAATGAAAAGGGGTATGGCCAGCAGGAGAAAGCTCGTTGATTCACCATAGGCGGTATTGAATAGAAGATAAAGCCCCTTTGGCCCCCACACAAAAAATATCCCTATGGTGGCCAAACCGCACAGGGAAAAGGCTATGGGTATGCCCAGGCAGAGAAGCAGGGACAGGGCGGCCAAAATAATGACGGCAAAGGCCCAAGTTTCCATTCTCACCCCTCAAACATGGCTCTGATTTCGGGACTGTCGCCTCCCATAAGGAGCAGGAGTCCACGAAGTGCCCTGGCGATACTCTGCAGGCCCAGAAGAAAGGCCCCCAGAGGAACCATGAACATGGATGGGAAAAGGGGGAGTTCCAATATGGTCATGGATTTCTTGTTTTCTATAAGGGCCTCATAGCACAGTTCACCACCCTTCCAGACTATTGCCAGGACGAAGAGTACCACCATGGCGCACGACATGACCTCCACGATGGCCCTCATCCTGGGGGAAAACCCCCGATAAAAGATATCCACCCGCACATGGCCGCCGTCCACCAAGCAAAAAGCCCCTCCAAGCATTGCCACGGCCGCAAGCATGTACTGGCTTATTTCGTTTGACCACTTGGTGGGAGCGTTGAAAATGTAGCGGGCCAGCACCTCGAACATTACGACTCCCACAATGGCGAGGATTAGGTAGGAGGCAATCCTTCCAACCCAAATGTTTACAGCTTCAATCACCTTTAATCCTTTGGTCATGGGCATAGCCTTTCACAAAATTGAAGGTTTGCGGCCCGCCCAGGCGGGCCATTCCTGAAACACCCTACTGAAGCTTTATGCCTTTGGCTTCCAAGTATGCTTTGAGGTTCTTAACGAGATCAGAGCAAATTTCACTCTTCTTGGCCACCTTCTCCCAGAGCGGCAGTGTTGCCTGCCTGAAACGCTGCAATTCGGCTGGTGCCAGGTCAATAATTTCAACTCCCTTTTCCTTGCACACCTGGTATGCCCTTTCATCCCACTGTGGGCTGAGCTCCACTGTCCTTTCAAAGGCAAGCCAGCCAGCCTTGTCAATGGCCTCTTGGTATTGGCGGGGGAGCGCGGAGTAAACTTGCTGATTTATAAGAATTTCAATGATGCCCGGAGTATGGAACGCTGGACGGATAATGTAATTGCAGACTTCATAGAATTTGTACTTTCCGATGGTATAGAAAGGATAGTCTGTCCCTTCCACCGTCCCCCTTTTGAGGGCCATGTATTGCTCGGCGCCTGCAATGGCCACCGGTGCAGCCCCCAGGACATCCATTATCTTGGCCTCCATACCAACTGCCCTTATTTTCCTACCCTTCATATCTTCTACCGTTCTGACGGGAAATTTGGTGATTAGCCCCATGGATGCCACGCACAAAGGGGCCACATAGTGCACACCGTGCTTAATGGTTGCTTTCCGCATTAGGTCCAGCCAGCCATTATCCCTATAGACCTCGAGGGCCTGTCCGGTATCCTGCCAACCGAAGGGTAACCACTCGCAGTTGACCTCCGGGACAAAGCCCGCAAAGTAGAGCATGCTCCCGGAATAGGCATCTATCATACCCTTTTCGAGGGCATCAAAGGCCTCCTTTGTCTTCACAAGCTGTCCGGGCCAAAAAATCTTGATCTTTACATTGCCTTGGGTCAATTCTTCCACCTTCTGAGCGAAGAACTTGGTGGACTGGCCTGCATAGGCCTTTTCCGGATAAACGCACTGTAGCCTCAACTTGTAACTCTTGGCAAATCCCCACTGGGGCGTTACCAGAATCGCTGCCATTAAGAGACCCAACATCAGTTTGAAGATCTTCTTCATTTCCTTCCTCCTTTTCCATTTGAATTTTGGTTCGATGCCCATCGCTTCCTCAACTCCCTCTTTAAGACCTTTCCAGTGTGGCTCTTGGGCAGATCCTCCACGATGCGCACGATTCTTGGGTACTTGTAAGGGGCCACCTTCTCCTTCACGAAGCGCTGGATATCTTCTTCTTTTGTGGTTGCCCCCTCTTTGAGGACAATGTCGGCAGTCACCTCCTCCCCCAAATCCTCGTCAGGAATTCCGTAAACCCCTGCTTCGGCCACATCGGGGTGCTGGTAAAGCAACTCCTCTATCTCTCGGGGATAAACGTTGTATCCGCCCCTTATGATCATGTCCTTTTTTCGGTCTACTATGTAGATGTATCCTTCCTCGTCCTGGCGCGCCATGTCACCAGTATGAAGCCACCCGTTCCTTAAGGCCTGGGCGGTCTCCTCAGGCCGGTTCAGATACCCCTTCATGACCCCCGGCCCCCTTACAATGAGCTCGCCAACCTCCCCTCGGGGCACGTCATTGTCCTCTTCGTCCACGATACGGGCCTCGAAACCTGGGATCGGGACACCAATGGATCCGGGCTTTGTCTTTTTTCCGAAAGGGTTTTCTATGCATACCGGTGAACACTCGGAAAGCCCGTACCCCTCGTAGATCTTAGTCTTAAACCTCTCCTCGAATTTCTTGAGAATCTCTACTGGCAAGGAGGCACCCCCAGAAACGCAAAACCTTAGAGATGATCTCTTCAGTGGCCGGCCTTCCGTCTCCAGGATCATCCGATTCAGCATCGTGGGCACTGCGAACAGTATGGTGGACTCCTCTTGCTCAATGACTTCGATCACCCCAGCGGGATCAAATTGCCTAAACAGATGGAATGTAAGCCCAAGATATATTGAAGCGTTCATGGCACTTGTCTGGCCGAATATGTGGTACAGGGGCAGGACTCCGATCACCACGTCGCTGGGCTCCGTGCGCCTCATGTCGGCCACTGTCATGGCATTGCTCGCCAGGTTTCGGTGGGTAAGCATGGCTCCCTTGGGCAGGCCTGTGGTCCCTGAAGTATATAATATGGCTAGCGTGTCATCGTCGCGGGCATCATATGCCTTAAAATCAGGTTCACCGCCGATTTCCTCAAAGGATATAAAGCCCCATTCCTCTCTTGCTCCCAGCGCGATCCGAATATCCACACTGGGCAGATCAGAGAGCACCTTCAAGGGTTCCTGGAGATAAGGTTCCATGCCGAAGAAGGCCCGGGCATTCGAGTCCCGGAAAATGTGTGACAGCTCGTGGCTCTTGTACAGAAAATTAACCGGGATAATTACCGCCCCAAGCTTGGCCAGGGCATAATAGGAAACAATGAATTCGGGCGATGACTGCATCATTAACACACACCTGTCCCCTGGGCCAAGGCCCAATTTCTTGAGCCCATTGGCGGTCCTGTTTACGAGGACATTCAAATCTTCGAAGGTGTATAACCTGCCTTCGAACCTAAGGGCCGTGTGCCCAGGGATCCTTGCCGCTGTGTTCTCCAGGAGACTTGCCAAATTCATAGCATCATCCTCTCAACCTTCACCCGTCTTTCCTGGATCCGTCTTCATTGTATTCATACCAGCCCTTCCCAGTTTTTCGGCCCAGGTGGCCAGCTTTGACCTTTCGTCTCAAGAGCAGAGGCGGATACCACCGGGGATCCCCAGTCTCGTGGTACATTGCCATTAGGGCGCCATACGTCACGTCAAGACCTACCATATCGCCCGTCTCAAAGATCCCCATCTTTCGTCCCGATGCCAACCTCAGCCCCTTATCGATGTCCTCCACCGTGGCAACACCCTGTTCAACCAGGCGCATGGCCTCGATGGCCGAGGGAAAATTTATGCGATTGATGACAAATCCGGCAACATCCCGGTTAACCATAATAGGTTCCTTGCCTATCTGAAGGACGAAGGCTTTTCCTGTGGCGAAGACCGAGTCGCTGGTGGCAATTCCTCGGATCACCTCCACCGCCTGCATCATCGGAACGGGGCTGAAAAAATGAAGCCCTAGCACCCGCTCTGGTTTCGCTGTCACAGAGGCCAGCTCACTGATGGGTATAGCAGAAGTATTGGTGGCTATAACCGCATCCTTCTTTGCCAGCCCGTCAATTTCCCGGAACACCTTTTGTTTTAATTCCAAGTTTTCAAAAACAGCCTCGATGACAAGGTCCGCCTCTGTCACGCGTTCATAGTCAACAGTGGATTCGATCCTGCTCATTATCTGCTCGAGATCTTCCTGCACCTTTCCCTTTTCAATGAATTTGCCAACTGACCAGCGGATTGATTTGAGGGACTTCTCCAGGGCCTCTTCTTTCACGTCATTGAGTGTAACGTGAATCCCTGCCTGTGCGCAAACCTGTGCTATGCCACCTCCCATGAGGCCTGCCCCTACCACAAAGACCTTCTTGATCTCCATATCTTTTCCCTCCGCTACGAATATAAAATGGTCTTGTATACCAGTGTCTTTCTCGTCCGCGTAATCCCAGGTCCCGGGGTCTCCCCGTGAATCGCCTACTCCTTCGTGAGTTCCCTGGCAATCACGAGACGCTGTATCTCGCTAGTGCCCTCGAATATTCTATAGAGACGGAGATCCCTGTAGAACCTCTCCACTGGCATCTCCTTCATGTACCCCATACCCCCGAATATCTGCACGGCCTTGTCTGCCACCCTGCATGCCATTTCGGTGCAAAACAGTTTCACCATGGAGGCCTCCTTAATCACCTTCTTTCCCTGGTCTCTCAGCCATGCTGCGTGATAAAGCATCTGTCGCGCAGCGTAAATCTCGGTGGCCATGTCTGCAAGCATGTTCTGGACAGACTGGTGCTTGCATATGGGTTTTCCAAACTGAACCCTTTCCTTCGAATAATCTATGCATAGGTCCAGTAGTTTTTGGGAAGCCCCTAAGGCGCAGGCCCCCATGGTCAAGCGCCCTTTGTCCAGGACTCGCATTGCTGTTTTGAAACCCTGCCCTATCATGGGCTCTCCACCAATGATATTATCAACCGGAACCCGGCAGTTGTCGAAAATAAGCTCAGCCGTGTGGCTTCCCCTCAGTCCCATTTTCCGCTCAATAGTCCCCCTATAAAAACCAGGAGTGCCTTTCTCTATCACAAATGCCGTGATTCCACCCCTGGCTCTTTTTTGTTTGTCTGTGACCGTTATTACAGTAGCCACATCTGCCACGTCAGCATTGGTAATAAAGTGCTTGAGGCCGTTAATTATGAAATAGCTTCCATGCCGTTCGGCTGTAGTTTGAACATTGGCCGCATCCGACCCTGCTTCGGGCTCGGATAGCGCAAAGCATGCCGTCCATTCGCCACTAGCTATTTTAGGAAGATAATATCGTTTTTGGTCTTCAGTACCGTCAAATAGGATGCCCATTGATCCGATTCCATTGTTTGTTCCAATCCGAGATCTGAAACACGCATTGGTCTTGCTTAGCTCTTCATACACAAGTATTTCACCCAGAGTACCAAGCCCAAGTCCGCCGTATTCTTCTGGGATAGAAAGACCAAAGAGCCCCAATTCTCTCATTTTTTGAACGATATCTTCTGGTATGTGATCTTCCTGTTCCACTTGTTGCGAAATCGGCTCGAGTTCCCGGGTAACAAAGCGTCTTATGGTCTCCTGCATCATGCGCAGGTTTTCTGGAATCTGAAAGTCCATTAGGTCCAAGTCCTCCTGGGCATTCAATTGAGCAAGAGCATGTTCTCTATTTAGCTTCCCTTGGAAGGAATCACATTTGCCTTACTATAAAGGCAATAATGATGCCAGTGGTCTAGGGATGGAGATATTGTCCTGAAATTAAAGATAAAATTTGGTTAACATATGAAAGGAAAGAAGTTTGAGCCCTACAACGGAAGATAGAAATGTGTAGGCATGTAGCAGCATATTTTTTAGCCATTCTCGGAAAAATTAATGATACCAACTAGTAACCTAAACTACAAATATGTATAGCATCATCTACATGTAGCGACAATTATACATTAAGTCCGTATCGCTTCATTTTCTGGTAAAGGGCTGTCCTATGGATGCCTAAGATCCTAGAGGCCTTAGCCTTATTGCCCTTTGTCAAGCGCAGAGTTTCAGTAATTACTCGTTTTTCAGTGTCTTCTATAATACGGCGCAAGTCCCCCACCTGGCGCACGCCATGATTCTCTTGGTAATACTGTTGAATCCGAGGGGGCAGGTCAAACACATTGATTTGATCACCCTCAGCCACATATATTGCTCTTTCAATCGTGTTCTTGAGTTCCCTGATATTACCCGGCCAGTGATATTTCTTTAGTATCGCCATAGCCTCTTGCGAAATCCGCCTGGGGGCCGAGTGTCTCTTTTCTCTTAAAACTGATAAGAAGTAATATGCAAGCCTCGGAATATCATCACGCATTTCTCTCAAACTGGGTAGCTGCACGTGGAAAATATTGAGGCGGTAAAAGAGATCCTGCCGAAAAGTTTTTTGTTTAATCAAACTTAAGAGATCCTGATTTGTAGCTGCTATAATGCGGAAGTTCAACTTGATGGGACGTGTGCCGCCGATTCTTTCCACTTCATATTCTTGGACGACCCTAAGGAGTTTTGCCTGCAATTTTAAAGGCATATCTCCGATTTCATCGAGGAAGATAGTTCCGCCGTCAGCCAGCTCGAATTTACCAGGCTTTCCGGTCGAGCGAGCACCAGTGAAAGCACCATGTTCGTACCCGAAAAGCTCACTTTCAATCAGTTCGCTTGGAATGGCCGCACAATTGACCCTTACAAATGGCCCCTGAGCACGAGCGCTTGAATGGTGAATCGCATTCGCAAACAATTCTTTGCCAGTGCCCGATTCTCCGGTAATCAATATGGGGGACTCGCTTGAAGCAGCCTGGAGAGCAGCTTTTTTCGCTTTGCGTAAGGCCTCTGACTCGCCAATTATTTGCTCCCATAGATATTTACTTCTCCCTAGGCTCAGGATCTCGTTTTGATAATATTTTACCTGACTCTCGAGAACTTCGAGCCGATGATATAGCTCTTTAATTTTCTCTACTTCATGGAACATAAGCTTTCCCAAGACGCCGATTACCCTGCCACGGCTATTTTTCAAGGGGATCCTAGCAACTATCTGTTCCCTGTCGCCGAGCTTCATGGGCATCCCAATTTCAGCCTTGCCGGTTTCAAGCACTAGGTGCATGCGCGTGTTCTTGCTTACCTCCGTAATGTGCTTTCCAATGGCTTCGTGCGGTTCCATACCATATATTTTTGTGTTGTAACGGCTCATAAAACGGATTACTCCATTGGAATCCACCAAGATGGAACACTCGTAAGGGTTGTCTACGAAGGCATCAAGCAATTCAGGATCCATCTGCAATAAAGCTTGTTTCACTACTTCGTGTTTCAAGATTCTCCTCCCTAAGTGATTGTGTGACTTTGTATAGCTCACCTGTAAAAAAGCATCGTGTCAAGCCCAAAATGGGATAACCGCTTTTTGGGCTTGACAATTTCCAGTGTCAAGTTCATCTATGAGTGCCAACCCATTATCGTGGAGAGACTCTATGATTTCACTTGCAGCCATAGTGAAAGTGTTTTCTGTTTTCGGAATAGTTCTTGTTTTAAACAGACTGAAGCTGAGCCTGAGCATAGCATTACTCGTAGGCTCGGCAGCCCTTGGCTTGTGGATGCATATGGGCCCAGTTTCCTTAGCGCAAAGCGTAGCCCACAGTCTCATGGACATACAGACAGTAGGCCTAGCTCTCATTGTTGGGATCATTCTAGTCATGAGTAGATTAATGAAACAGACAGGACACCTCGACCGGATCGTTACCAGCTTCACGGCCCTTTCCCGTGACCCCCGGATCACAGGGGCCGTTATGCCAGCTCTCATCGGGCTTCTCCCTATGCCTGGCGGGGCACTCTTTTCTGCACCCATGGTTGATACTGCCCTTTGTGATAACCGTATGACAGGTGAGGAAAAGACCGCTGTCAATTACTGGTTCCGCCACATATGGGAGTACTGGTGGCCTCTGTACCCTGGTGTAGTGCTGGCAGTTGCTCTCTTGAAGGTTGAAGCATGGCGGTTCATGGCCATAATGCTTCCCATGACCCTGGTCTCAGTGTTAGCTGGGACCCTATTCATCCTCAGACCCATGGGTGCCCTCCAGTCTCACTCCTCAGCGACGCAAGGCGGCAAAGGTACAATCAGACAATTTATCAGGGAGATCATGCCCATCATAGTATTAGTGGGGGCTATCCTTGTCCAAGGGGCAGCCGTAAGTATACTTAGGATTTTGGGATCTAATGTTGCTATCCCCGGCTCAATATCAATTCTACCTGCACTTGCCATCTGTACCCTATGGGTTTGTCTACAGAACCGAATCCCCTTCCGCCAAATTCTGCATGCCGTAACGGACAAAAGCATACCGCCCATGTTGCTCCTTGTACTTGCCATTATGGTATTTAAGGGGGTAATGGGTGACAGCCATGCAATTGTACAGATACGAGACGAGCTCATGGCTCATCATATCCCGATTCTGGTGGTGGTCATGCTCATGCCCTTTATATCAGGCATGATAACGGGTATTGCCATAGGCTTTGTGGGCACCTCATTTCCGCTGATAGTCCCCATGTTCCCCACCACCGATCTTCTAACCTATCTTTCATGGGCGGCTTTGGCCTATTCCTTTGGTTACATGGGTATGATGCTTTCCCCTGTGCATCTTTGCTTCTTGGTAACCAAGGACTATTTCAATGCAACATTGTCGCGTAGCTACCGCTACCTGATATTTCCGGCGCTTGCGGTCATGGCAACGGCCAGTTTTCTATTCGTCGCCTCAAGGTTTATTGTTTGAGTAACCATCGAAGAGGGCGGCAAGCGCTTTGCCATCCGTACGGAGTGTCGCGGAAACTGCGGCAAGATTTTTCAAGCAGTGGGGGTTGCCCTGCCCCCTACGATCCGCGAGATCACATGAGAACAAAGCCTCAGGACATCCCGGGTAGTGCCAAGAACAATTTAGGGCCTCGTAGTGTCTTGTTTTTACAGAATATTTCAAAATCAACTGTCAAAAATCAGTCTAATGCTGCGGCTGCTTCCACGGCTTCCACAATCTTCTTATACCCCGTGCAGCGACACACATTGGACGAGATGGAACGTATGACATCGTCCCTGGTTGGCTGCGGATTTCTATTTAGAAGGCCTTTTGCAGTAAGTATCATGCCCGAGGTGCAGAAACCACACTGAACCGCACCCTTTTCCATGAAACTCTCTTGAAGGGGGTCCAGCTTTGTCTCCTCTGCGAGACCTTCAATGGTGGTTATGTCAGCTCCATTTACTTCAGCGGTCAACACGAGACATGACCGTGTCGGTACTCCGTCAACCAGCACCGTGCAGCTCCCGCAGGCACCCAGCCCACAACCTTCCTTTGCGCCAGTCAGTTCCAATCTTTCTCTCAAAGTTTCAAGTAAGGTTTCAGAGGCCTTGACCTCCAGCTCTGCAGCTTCACCATTTATCTGAAATTTTACCTTCAATTGCTCCATCACTTTGCCCCTTCCATCACTTTGTTAACCAGCCGTTCGGCCATAATGGAAATCATGCGTTTTCGGTATTCTCGATCAAGCACTGTATTGTTAACGGGTCTCACTTGGTCAAGAACCCCCTTGACTGCTTCTTTAACTGATTGCTTTGGAGATTCACCTAGTTCAACTACAATGGGTTTTGGTCCAATAGCCCCCACCGCCAATTTACCTGTCCCTTCGGCAAGGGAAAACGCCACACCCAAAAGAGGATAGTCAATAGCGCAGCGTACCCTAAGCTTCTCATAGTCTCCAATGGTCTTCTTTTTTGGAACGAATATGGCAGTAAGGATTTCACCGGGTTGAATATCGAAAGGCTTGTCCGCCTTGTTGGTGTAAAGCTCCTCTAGACTTATCCGCCTCTGGCCCTTGGGGCCAGAAAGCTCCACCTCTGCAGACAAGGTGCACAAGCTAGGGGCATTGTCACTGCAATAGTTGGCAAAGCATGTCTTTGCGCCAGGGACTGCATTGCATTTCTCACCGCCCATTTTCAGGCAGAATCCCTTAGATCTGCGCCAGAATTCTGATTGATTGTAAAATAGGCACCGGCAATTTTGAAGTAAATTACCGCCAATGGTACCCCTCATCTGCAAGGTTTCACATGAAGTGGCCTCCAATGAGGAGGCTAGTGCAGGGAAAAGATCTTGGATGAGTTCATTTTGTTTCAAATCGAAGATCCGCACTTCGCTACCTATCTTGATCCACTGTCCCTGGTCCTCCAGAACACTGAGTGAGTCAATGGCCTTGAGATCAATGACAGCTCTTGGCTTTTCAAGCCCAAGCTTCATACGGGGAACCAGGTCCGTCCCTCCGCTGAGGTAAACTGCACTACCTTCAAACTCCCCATAAAGTTCAACAGCCTCATCAACATTAGTTGGTTTTCTATATTCAAATTTCGAGGATATCACGACTTCCCTCCTTTTTTCGCAGCATCAAGGGCCTTGAGAACCCGATCAGGGGTAAGCGGGAACTCATTAAAGGGTACCCCAAAGGCCTTGTGAACGGCACAGGCCACTGCACTGTATGCATTCATACGTGTCGTCAATCCACCCTCCTTGGCTCCGAAGGGCCCCTCGGGATCATTAGAACATACGATCACGGGTTCAATTTCAGGTGAATCGCAGGCAAGGGGCACCTTGTACTCAAGAAAATCGGGGTTCAGCAGCCAGCCGTCACTCCACTTGTTCTCCTCCATGATAACCCCCACACCGGCTTGCACGACCGAGCCTTCGATCTGGCCTTCCACTGCCATGGTATTGATTGGGTTGCCGCAGTCGTGGGCCGCAACGAACCTAGGAATGCGTATCTGTCCAGTTTCTTTGTCAACAGTTACCTCGGCCACAGAACATCCAAAAGAATATGTTCCGGCCATTTGGCCAAATGGCCGTTTTACCCACTCGCGTTGAAAATCAATCTTCGGCATATAAGCACCAGTACCTGTTATAGGCTTTCCTCGAAAAAATGCCTCCCGGACAATCCATCTCATGGGCATTGTCTTAGAAGGGTCTGATTTGGATATGACCATGCGATCCTTCAAATCAAGGTCTTCTACGGGATGATTCATCTTTTCCGAAGCAATGGTCAGTATCTGGCCTTTGGCTTCCTCACAGGCACGCTTAACCGCGTTTCCCCCAACAAAGGCAGCAGCCTGCGAATATGCCCCAGGGTCAAGATTCGTTGCCTCAGTATCGGCGTTGACAATATTAATATCTGAAACAGGGATTCCGAGTACCTCAGATGCAATCTGCACCGCCATGGACTCATTACCCATCCCTGTGTCCACAATACCCGTCACAATTGTTGCCTGTCCGTCGTCATTCAATTTAACATAGCATGCAGAACCCGACCTGAATCCCATGGGAAACCCGCACATAATGGCAACGCATCCCATGCCGATTCCCTGCCCTTCCTTAAGTTGGCAAGATTTGTCTTTCCACTTGGCGTGCTCTGCCGCTTGCCGAATTGGTTCTTCAAGCCCACCACTGATGATTACGGACTTTGTTGCCGTTTCCTCCCCCACCTTAATGCCGTTCTTCAGCCTGATATCCATTGGGTCCATACCCAGCTCTTGCGCAATCATGTCCAGTTGCATTTCATTACCACACAGAAAGGCCCTGCCATGGGCTCCATACATTCCCCTAATACCCTTGTTGGTAATTATGCGGTAACCGTTATAGCGAACGTTTTTAAATCTGTAAGCCTCCTCATAAACGTAATACGGAATAGAGGTTGCAATGGGTCCTGTACTGCTGTACGCGCCGCCATCGTAAATAACGCGAAATTCCTTCGCCAAGATAGTGCCGTCCTTCTTTACACCAGTCTTTATTGTCGTTTTTATGTCATGGACTTGCCGTGTACAGGTGGCATTTTCCTCTCTGGTTAAAACCAGTTTAACAGGACGTCCCGTCTTTATGGATAACAGTGATGTGACTAAATCTCCAGGCGATACCTCAGAGCGGGATCCAAAATGCCCCCCGATGTTAATATGCCGCACGCGTACCTTATTAAGAGGTATTTTAAGTAAATTGGACAGGGCCTTGGCGCGCACATGTGGCCCGGCATTAGGCACCCATAGATCTAAGTAACCATTTGCGTAAGAGGCCACAACAGCATATGGTTCCAGAGTGGCATAGGCTTCACCAGCAGCCTTGAACGTATCTTCGCGTACCAGGTCTGCCTTGGCAAAGGCTTCTTCCACATCACCCACTTCAATATGCACGTGGATATTGATGTTATTGGGATATTGCTCATGAATGAGGGGAGCGCCTTCCTTCATGGCTTCCTCAGGATCAAAGACAGCAGGCAGAGGTTCGTAGTCTACCTTAATTAAGTCAAGGGCCTCCAGGGCCGTTTCTTCGTCTACCGCCGCAACCCCTGCAACATCCTCTCCCACATATCGCACCTTATCAATGGCTATCATAGGATGATCCTGGGTGTATTTGAACACCCCCCATCTCACGCCATCTGTATCAGCCCCGGTCACAACGGCCTTCACCCCCGGCAGTTTTAGCGCCTTGCTGGTGTCGATGTTAAGAATTCTTGCGTGGGGATAAGGGCTCCGCAATACCTTGGCATAAAGCATCCTGGGAAGTTTGACATCAGCTGTATACATTGCCTTCCCAGTCACCTTGGCTAGACTGTCCGTCCTTACCATCCGAGTTCCTACTGTGCTATACTCCTTGTCCATAAGATTCCCTTCTTGTGCTATTGGTGGTTTTTGGCCTGCGCCCCTTTGAGCGGGGCGGAATCCAGTCCTCGGATCAGTCCAAGGAAGGATTGTATACAATTAGCTAATGGGGGTTCTTATAGCAGATTTAAAAGGCATGATCAATCCCAAAAATCCACAAAAAGGGTGATACTCAATGTCCGTTTTCTCGACCGGAGAAAACCCATTTCCGCCCTTTTTAGAGGGTCTTACATGGGTTGGGGCGGAGCGGCAAGCAGCCGGTAAAACAGAAAGGAGGTAGGGATGAAAGTCAAAAAAATAGATCACATATGTGTGGCCGTGAAAGACCTGGAGAGTGCCAAGGAGGTCTGGGAGCCGGTGTTGGGAAAATCCGGGCCGGATGATGAATATGTTGACGAGAGCGAGAAAATAAGGGTAGCTAGATACGTTATCGCCGGGGTGGGATTTGAACTAATGGAGTCTACCTCCCCGGACGGTGATGTGGCTAAATTCATAGAAAAAAAGGGTGAGGGCATTATGCTCATAAGTTTCAGTGTTGATAATACACGGGAGGCGGTGAGAGAACTTCAGAATGAAGGCTACACCTTCATCCCCGATTCACGGGGAGAAATAGAAAGACCTTTCAGGGAATGTGAATTTGCTTTTATACATCCCAAAAAGTTGAATGGTGTTTTGACGGAAATAATTGACTATAAGTGGGAAGAGCTGAAAAAGTAAACTAGAAAGCGAGGAGTGAAAGACCACGAGATACTTGACAGAATGAATGAGCAATTGGTAAAGGAGTGAGGCCAATGCAAAGAGCGCCACATATGTCAGGTGTTGCACAGGGATTGTGTTAGAAGACGTTCGATCAAGGAGAAAAAGAATAGATGGTGAGGGAGCCCTTTTGGGACAACCGCTGAGGAACCATGTTGCGAAGGTTGTTAGTACCACAACAAGAAATTAAGAAAAGGATAAGAGAACTTCAGAGAACGCTCCAGTCATCAAGTGCTGATGGGGCCTTTTTGGCTCAAAGGGCGGACATATATTATTTTTCGGGCTATGATGACTATGATTATATGTTTATCCCCGCCGAAGGCCAGGCATCGGTATTTTATCTTGTAAGGTACGTGGGAGAGGATGATGTGGCAGGTCCCTACAATATTCATTTTATCGATGGTAGTGGTGAGATCCCGAAAATTCTAAGGATCAAGAACGATTCAGCGCTACTGCGCATAGGCTTGGAACTAGATGTGATTTCTTTTCAGGAGTGTCAGGTTTACCAGGATCTGTTTAAAAGAGGTGAAATCTTCGATGTTTCTCCTTTGATATTAGGCTTGAGGGCCAGGAAGTCGATGTGGGAACTGGAAAAAATGAAAGAGGCCGCTGGCATTACAGCCCAGGTTTTTGAGGGCATAAGGGCCTCTTTGAGTCCCGGAATGAGCGAGGTGGAACTTTCCGCAGAGGCTGAAGCCCATGCGCAGGCGCTTGGCGATTCTTTTATAGATATCAGGGTAAGGGATTACAAGACCGAAGGGTATCCGTGGCATATCCTTAGCGGCACAAATGGCGGGATGCTGGGCTTGCTTGACTCTCCCGCAAGTGGGAGAGGCACCTCGGCCGCGTTTCCATGTGGTGCTAGTCAAAAAAGAATTCAGGCCCACGAACCTGTTATGGTAGACTTTTCATGCGGGTTACATGGTTACCATATGGATGAGACCAGGATGTTCTGTGTGGGCTCTATGCCAGAGGCTCCCTTAAAGGCCTCAAAGGCTGCCATTGAGATTCACAACTTTGTGCTGGAGCATGTGAGACCAGGTGTAAAGGCAGGAGAACTTTTTGATTTGTCAGTGTCAAAGGCACGGGAGCTGGGCTATGAGGACTCATACCTGGGCCCCGAGGGATACAAGGTGAATTTCGTGGGCCATGGCATAGGAGCAGAGCTTATTGAATGGCCCCTTATTGCACGGGGACGAGACGATGTGCTTGAGCCTGGGATGACCTTTGCCCTGGAGCCCAAGATCGTGTACAAAGATAGGTTCATTGCCGGGGTGGAAAGTGTGGTGGCGGTAACAGAAGATAGGTACGAGCTGATAAGCAAGGTGCCAGTGGAGGTGTTTGTATGTTAGCGTTAGGCCAAAGGCTGAAGGCCTAAGGCCGAAGGCGAATATTTTGTTTTAGGCCGGGTGGCTAATGACTTAGACCTTGTGCCTAAAGCCAACATTTTTTAAGCAACCTGAGGGGCCATTTATCGTCAGAACTACTTGCATAACTTACTCTATACGGAGGAATCTAGAGATCAACTAGGGAGGTTTTCATGTCTGGAAAAGTATATCGGCTGGGATGTGACATTGGAGGTACGTTTACGGATTTTGTGTTGCTAAATGATGCCACAGGTGAAATCCACATCAACAAATGTCTTACAACGCCCGCTGACCCGTCTGATGCAGTGGAGCAGGGCATAAGGGAGTTGGAAGAGAAACGGGGAAAATTTGTGGACCAGTTGGATGAGGTGATCCACGGTACCACCCTCGTCATCAATTCCATTATCGAAAGGAAGGGGGCTCGCACCGGACTGATAACTACAAAGGGATTCCGTGATGTTTTGGAGCTTGCCCGAGAGATCAGGTATGCCCCGTATGATATATTTGCTGAATACCCTAAGCCATTGATTCCCAGACGATTGAGGCTGGAGGTGGACGAAAGGATTCGAAGTGACGGGACAGTCTTAAAACCTTTGAATAGGGAAGAGGCCACGGGGGTGGTGCAACAATTGTTGGATATGGGGGTGGAATCCATAGCTGTTTGCCTGTTGAATTCCTTTGAAAATCCCTCCCATGAGATAATGATAAAAGAGATAATCCAGGAAATGGCTCCAGAGGTATCGATATCCATATCATATGATGTCTTACCACAAATCAGGGAGTACGAAAGGACAAGCACTACTGTCACCAATGCCTATGTCAAACCCCTTACGGGAAGGTATTTGGCCAAGCTATCCAACCGTCTATCTTCTATTGGTTTTGGTGGGAAGCTTTTTATCATGCTCTCAAGCGGGGGTATTACCTCGGTTGAGACTGCGGCGGAATTCCCAGTGAGGATAATTGAATCTGGTCCCACTGCAGCGGTCATCTCCGGACAGTATTATGGGAAACTTTTCAATATACAGGACATGTTTTGTTTTGACATGGGGGGAACTACCGCCAAGTCGTGCCTCATACAGGGTGGGGTAGCGGGCGTGGTTCCAACCTTTGAGGTGGGCCGTGTGCAGCGCTTCATGAAGGGGAGCGGCCTGACCATCCAGGTACCTGTTGTGGATCTCATGGAGATAGGGGCAGGAGGCGGTAGCATTGCAAAGGTAAGCAAGATGGGAACCTTGCAGGTAGGTCCAGAGAGCTCAGGTGCTGACCCTGGACCCATATGTTACGGCCGGGGCGGTACTGAACCAGGTGTCACGGATGCAGACCTGTTACTCGGATACCTTGATGAAAACTATTTCCTTGGTGGAGAGATGAAACTAGACAAAGAGGCTGCTCGCCGGGGTATTGAGGAAAAGATAGCCAAGCCCTTGAATGTACCCTTTATTCAAGCGGTCTGGGGTATCCACGATTTGATCAATGAGACAATGGCCGGGGCAGCCAAGACCCACATAGCGGAAAAGGGAGGCAATCCAAAGATTGTCACGGTCATTGCCTTTGGTGGGGCGGGGCCGGTACATGCCTATGGCCTTACAAAGAAACTGGGCGCTCCCAGGTTCATAGTGCCCCCAAACGCAGGGGTGGGCTCTGCTCTTGGCTTTTTCACTGCCCCCAGGGCCTTTGATCTAGTCAGAAGCCATAAGGTTGGCCTTCAGGAAGCAGACTTTGAGGAAATCGAGAAGATTTTCCAAGAGATGGAGGCGGAAGGGGCCAGGACTCTTCAAAAGGCAGAATCTGGCGAAGAGGTAAGGTTTGAAAGGTCTGTTGACATGAGATTCGTGGGTCAGGGTTCTGAGACCAATCTGCCCCTTGAGGGGAATGATTTTACCAAGCTCACGAGAGAACAGATACGGAAATCATTCGATAGGATATACGAAAACCTTTACGGCCGAACATATCCTGACTCCCGTGTTGAATTCATTAACTTTAAGGTACGGGCCCTCCTGCCAGAGAGGCTGCTCAAGCTCCCCAAGCTCAAAGACCAGGGGGGAAATTTCGAGGGAGCTATCAAGGGGACTAGACCTGCCTATTCGGGCATCGCAAAAGACTTTATCCCCTTTACGGTCTATGATCGATACAACCTATTTCCTGGTGCCCAATTCAAGGGCCCAGCTATTGTGGAGGAACGGGAATCCACGGTAGTCATTGGTGAGGACGCCTCAGTGAGAGTTGACGAATATGGTTTTCTTTGGGTTGATATAGAGGAGGTATAGGCATGGGACAGAAATTTGATCCGATTACCCTGGAAATATTGTGGCGGAGACTCATTTCCATTGTTGACGAAGCCGATAGCGCTGTATCAAGAACTGCCTTTTCTAGCCTTTTGCGTGATGCCCATGATTACACCTGTATGTTCACTGACCGCAAGGGCAGAGAACTCGCGCAAGGGACCTTTGCTACCCCGGGCCAATCCGGTGCCATGGCCTTGGGGATAAAGAAACTGGTGAACAAACTGCCCTCTGATACCTATAAGCCTGGCGATGTCTTTATCACCAACGACCCTTGGGCCCTCGCTGGGCACCTGAACGATGTGTGTGTTCTGAGTCCTATCTTTTACAAGGGAAGCCTTACGGCCTTTACTGCCTGCGTCTTCCACCACTCAGACATAGGCGGCAGGGTATCCTCTGATAATCACGATGTGTTCGAGGATGGGCTGTTCATACCTTTGGTGAAGCTCTATGATGGGGGTGAGCTTAATGAGGCTGTCCTGGAGATGATTCGCTGGAACGTAAGGACTCCTGATGAAGTGGTGGGAGACATACGCTCCCAGATTGCCGCAAATCATGTGTGTTCTGAAAAGATCTGCCAGATGCTTGAAGAGTATGACATGGATGGCCTGGATGACCTAGCCGATGAGATTATAGATCGTACTGAAAGGAGCATGAGAGAGGCGATAGAAAAGGTCCCGGACGGCATATACAAGGCCGAGGGCATCGTGGAGCAGATGCCTGCGGACATTTCAGGCGGGAAAGGTAAAGGGGATGTGGTCATTAAAGTTGCCGTGGAGGTGAAGGGATCGGATATCACGGTCGACCTGACGGGGAGCTCTCCCCAGGTGGATTGGGGTGGTAATGTGGTTTATAATTTCACCTATGCCTATGTGTTCATGGCAATGAAAAGCATGTTTGATCCCTATATACCTAACAATGACGGGTCCACTAGACCGATAAAAATGACGGCGCCTGAGGGCAGTGTGGTCAACTGTAAGTTTCCTGCTGCCGTGGCGGCAAGGATGCAGATTGGACACTTCATTACTGAAATAATTTATAGGGCACTGGCCGACGCCTTGCCTGATCGGGTAATCGCCGGTAGCGGTGGAACCCCTGCAACCATGAACGTGTTTTACGGCAAGAGGAACAATGGTGTCCCATGGCACTCAGTCATTATCAGAGGCGGGGGCATGGGAGCAAGCTCCAAAAGCGATGGTAACTATGTTTACATCTTTCCGGCAAATGGAGCCAATACCCCAGTGGAGATATTTGAAAGTGATACGCCTTTGATCGTGGAGAAGAGGGAACTCTTGCCTGATTCTGGTGGACCAGGAAGGATGAAGGGTGGACTGGGCAGAAGGGTCGTGTTCAAAGTCCCTGATGATGAATATGCGCCCATTCCCCCAGTAAACTTGGGTATACAGTCGGGCAGATTTAGGTACCCACCTGAAGGGCTATTTGGAGGCAAACCAGGAGCAAAGGCCCAGTTTCTGGTGAATGGAAAGCATGGTAACCCCTATGGACTGACGCAACTTCAGCCAGGTGATGTCGTGGTCATGGACGCTGCGGGCGGGGGAGGTTATGGCGATCCATTGGAAAGGGATCCTGAGAGGGTGAGAGAAGACGTAATCCAGGGCTATGTAACCGTGGAGAAGGCCCGCTCCGAATACGGTGTCGTGATAAACGAGAAGACCATGGAGGTGGATGCACTAGCGACCAAGAAACTCCGGGAGGAACTTAGAAAGTAAGATTTTCAGAACTTGGTATTAAGCATTAACAAGCATTAACCACAGAGGCACCGAGCTCACAGAGACATATCTTTTTGCTTGCCGCGAGATGCCTGCAAGCAAAAACAAAAACACGTGCTTTGATTAGGTTCAAGTGGTTGAGGTGATTTGAGAATGCATTTTTGCCCATCGCCGTCTCCCGATGGGCAAAAAAGGAAGCTCTCTGAGTGCTCTGCGTCTCTGTGGTAATTTTATAGCCGAAATCAGTTCGGAAAGGCTCTTTATTCAGCGCATTTTCCAAATACCCTCAAAATGCCTTCCAGCACTCCTCCCGCAATGGCGAGGGATTTTTCTGAAATAGTAAAGCAGTGCCTCACATTTCCCCTTGGGTCAATATCGCCTATCTTAAGTCCCTTGGTAACGTTTACGCCCGGATGAATAAGCCCACGGATTACGCCATCAATAAGCGCCTTGACTTCGCTGCCGTTCACATAACCAACAACCTCCCCCTCTGAGACCTTCTCGCCGATTTCCGTAATGGTTTTCACCACTCCTGAGGCGGGTGCCCTCAAGACCCTTTCCGAACCTATTCCAAGGACCTTACCGGGAATCCCTGAATTAGGTGTCGCTGTACCTCTAGTGATGAGTCTGCCAAGGAAGTGACCCCTCTGGGTTTCAACGACGAAGTGGGCGTCCCTACCCGCCTCGAATCCAGGACCAAGGGCTATTACTAAGGGGGCATCGTCAATGGAGGTGCCAATATTTTTTTTTGCCATTATGGCATCCACCAGGACATCGGGTTTAATCATATCTTTGCAAGTGCATTCAGGGTCCACAAGCATAGGTATGATCCCATTTTGCCATAAATCTTTCGCCTGCTCAGGCCGCTCTATGAGACGGGCCTGTACCCCTTCCACCTCTGTTGAGCCCTCGTAAACGGCTTCGCAAAAAGAAACCTTTCGTCTCACTGCAAGGGGAAGTGAAGTTTCTGTTATAAGGACCCTGAAGCCGCAGTTGTGGAGGCGCCACGCAACGCCGGAGGCAAGATCTCCCCCACCGCGTATCAAAATAGTGAACCGTGACAGATCTATTTGTTTTTTTTGTAAAGGCATGTTAGTTCCCTCGTCTAGAGATTATTCAGTAGATTCGAAAAAGTAACATAGCTGAACACATTCTAAGGATCAAGGAGGGTTTTTCCAAGCTTAAAAAATCATCAGCGCAAGAAAAATGTTGACAAATATGCTTTATGCAATTTATGCTAATATGGATTACGCCATCAGAAACTCAAAAAAAGGAATAAATCAAAGAATGCCGGAAGCTATTTACAACAACATTATCGTCATTATCAGCGCAGCAGGGATAATTATATCCTTGCTGCTTTTGGTATTGCTTGGGAGGCTTAAACGCCCGGGCCTGATAATGACATAGCTTTCGGTTTTAAATAAGTTTAACACAAAATCCGTTATCAGGCCCGACCTGATAACGGATTTTTTTTGCTATCAAGGGAAATCGTAAACACGGGAGAACAGGGTATGTCCAAGAAAATTTACTTGTATGACACTACACTCAGGGATGGCACCCAAGGGGAGCAGGTAAGCCTCTCTGCAGAAGACAAGCTACGCATCGCCACCAGGCTGGACTCCTATGGTTTCCATTATATCGAAGGGGGTTGGCCCGGCTCTAACCCAAAAGATGCACGGTTTTTCGAGATGGCCAAACGTACCTCCTTCAGGAACTCAAAGATAACCGCTTTTGGCAGTACACGAAGGCCAGAGACAAGCCCGGAAAAGGATGCCAATGTCAATGCCCTGATAAGGACGGAGACAGAGGTTGTTACCATATTTGGAAAGTCTTGGGATCTTCATGCCTCCAGGATATTGGGAATTTCCCTAGAAGAAAATTGCAGAATGATAAATGATACAGTTGCCTACCTAAAGAACGAGGGCAGAGAAGTCATCTATGATGCAGAACATTTCTTTGACGGCTACAAGCTCAACTCCTCCTATGCAATGGACACGATACAGGCTGCCGTTGATGGCGGTGCTGACATGGTGGTGCTCTGTGATACCAACGGCGGGACCATGCCATGGGAGATTGAGAAAATAATGTCAGAGCTGATGCCACAAATACCGGTTCCTGTGGGCATTCATACCCATGATGATTGTGGCCTTGCTGTGGCCAATTCCCTCGCAGCGGTCGGAGCAGGTGCTGTTATGGTGCAAGGGACCATCAATGGGTATGGGGAACGATGTGGTAACGCTGACCTTATTTCATTGATCGGCAATCTCCAGCTAAAAATGGGGTATGAGTGCTTGGATGAGGAAAAGGTTAGGCATCTTACCGAGTTGTCCCGGTTTGTGAGCGAAGTGGCTAACATTCCCCCTGTAAATGATCGCCCGTTTGTGGGCAAGAGTGCATTCGCCCACAAAGGCGGGGTGCACGTAAGTGCCATAATGAAGGAGCCGGCAGCCTATGAGCATATCGACCCCGGCTTGGTGGGGAACAGGCGGCGGGTGCTGGTATCGGATCTTTCTGGCAAGAGCAACATCGAGTACAAAACCAGGGAACTGGGCATTAAGTTGGGAGGCAACGGATATACAAGCCGGAAGATCGTGGAGGAGATCAAGCGCCTTGAGGACCAAGGTTACCGCTTTGAGGCGGCGGAGGGCTCACTGGAGCTGCTGGTCAAAAAGGTGACCGGACAATTTGAAGAACCCTTCAAACTGGAATCCCTGAGGGTGAGCATTGAGAAGAATCAGTCTGGACCGAGCACCTGTCAGGCTACCATCAAGATATCCGTGGGAGATGATTATGAAATAACGGCGGCAGAAGGCGACGGCCCTGTGAACGCACTGGACAATGCGCTGAGGAAGGCCCTGACCAAATTTTATCCAGAGATCCAGGAGATGGGCCTGGTGGACTTCAAGGTCAGGGTTATTGATGGCAGCCACGGAACCGCTGCGAAGGTGAGGGTGCAAATTGAATCTAGGGACTCCAAGGAGATATGGGCGACCGTTGGGGTGTCAGAAAACATCATAGAGGCAAGCTGGCAGGCACTTGTTGACAGTGTGCAGTACAAGCTTTCAAAGAGTCTAAATGGCAAATCAGAGGGTAAGAAAGGGATCAATATGGGCAAGGTAAAGGAGAACGAGGCAAACGCCGCGGGTCAACGCGAGACGCGAGACCCGCGGCCCATGCTCAATGGTTAACCTCCATGCGCTTTTTTCACTCATCATTACAAACGTTATCTTAAGGAGGTTTTCCATGAGCAATAGAGTCATTGTATTTGATACTACGCTGAGAGATGGCGAGCAGTCGCCAGGGGCCAGCATGAATGCTGCCGAGAAACTAAGGCTTGCAGTCCAATTGGAAAAACTGGGTGTTGATGCCATTGAGGCAGGATTTCCTGCAGCTTCCCAAGGTGACCTTGATGCGGTGGCCTCAGTGGCATCCAGAATAAAGCAGGCAGAGGTGACTGCCCTAGCAAGGGCCGCAAAGAATGATATTGATCTTGCTTGGCAGGCCATTAAGCATGCTGCCAAGCCACGCATTCATACCTTTCTTGCAACCTCGGACATACACATGAAATACAAGCTCAAGATGAGCAAGGAAGAGGTATTGCAAACTACTGTGGAGGCGGTGAGGTATGCAAAATCGTTCACCGATAATGTGGAGTTCTCAGCCGAGGATGGCTCGCGAAGTGACCGGGATTTTCTATGTAAGGTCTTCGAGGCGGCAATAGAAGCGGGAGCAACCACCGTTAATCTGCCCGATACCGTAGGTTACGCCCTTCCCCATGAATTTGCCGAGCTTGTTAAGTATGTGATGGACCATACATCCAATATCCATAAGGCGGTGATGAGTGTCCATTGTCATAACGACCTTGGCCTTGCCACGGCTAACACCATAGCGGCATTGAAGGCCGGAGCCAGGCAGGTGGAGGTTACCATAAATGGCATAGGAGAGAGGGCAGGGAATACTTCCCTGGAGGAAGTGGTGATGGCGCTTCATGTCAGGAGAGATAACCTAGATTTTTCAACACGCATCAACACAGAAGAAATTTATCCCACCAGTCGGCTTGTGAGCATGGTAACTGGCATCCTGGTCCAGCCAAACAAGGCCATTGTGGGTGCCAATGCGTTCTCTCATGAGGCAGGCATCCATCAGGATGGAGTTCTCAAGAACGCCCAGACCTACGAGATAATGAATCCTGAGATGGTTGGGATATCCAGCAATACACTGGTGCTCGGGAAGCATTCGGGCAGGCATGCCTTTAAGAAGAAGTTATCTGAGTTGGGGTACGAACTGGGCGAGAAAGAGCTGGATCGGCTCTTCAAGAGGTTCAAGGAATTGGCTGACAAGCGTAAAGAGATGCTTGATGAGGATATTGAAGTTTTGGTGGCCGAGGAGATTCTACGTGTGCCAGATACATATGAGTTAGAGTATCTGAATGTAGTGAGCGGCACTGTTGCGGTTCCCACTGCAACCGTGAAGTTGAAGGTGAGGGGTAAAGAGGTGCAAAACGCGGGTTTTGGGGTTGGTCCCATTGATGCCACCTTCAACACCATTGCCAAGATGACTGGGAGCCGCTCTAAGCTGATTCGATTTACAGTCAACGCCATTACTGGAGGTATGGATGCCCAAGGAGAGGTTACGGTTCGGGTCCAGGAAAATGGGCTGGTGGCCCTTGGCAAGGGGGCAGACCCCGACATCATCACTGCCAGTGCCAAGGCCTATGTGAATGGTTTGAACCGCCTGGAATATCTCAAGCGGAACCCTGCTCTTTCTGCTAAGGATGCTGTGGTGTAAACGAACGTGACTGGGAAAGGAAAAACGGTCCATGGGGATGACAATAACTGAAAAGATTCTTGCCGCGCATGCAGGAAAAGACAAGGTAAGCCCAGGGGAGTTCATAGAGGTAAACGTGGACCTGGCCCTGGCCAATGATATAACGGCGCCCCTTGCCATCGAGGCGTTCCAAAAGCTGGGGGCAAAAAAGGTATTTGACGAGCAGAGGATCGCTCTGGTCCAGGATCACTTTGTACCCAATAAGGATATTCCCTCGGCCCAGCAGGTAAAGACAATGAGAGATTTTGCTGAGGATTTCGGTATCAGCAATTTCTTTGAACTCGGCCAATCAGGTATTGAGCATGTCATTTTGCCCGAGCGGGGGCTGGTTACCGCTGGTGATGTGGTAATAGGGGCCGATAGTCATACCTGTACCTATGGAGCTCTGGGGGCCTTTTCTACTGGCGTGGGTAGTACTGACCTGGCTGCAGTCATGGCAACAGGGAGGATATGGCTCAGGGTGCCTGAGTCCATAAAGCTCGTATATTGTGGCTCAATGCCTAGATGGGTGCAGGGTAAAGACCTCATCCTCGCAACACTTGGCCGCATTGGGGTTTCGGGTGCGGTGTATAAAGCCCTGGAGTTTTCAGGGGACGTAGTGGCAAATCTGACCATGGCCGAGCGCCTTACAATGGCCAATATGGCAGTAGAATGCGGTGCGAAAAATGGAATTTTTCCGCCCGATGATATTACCAGACAGTATTTGAAGGATAGGGCAAAACGAGAGCCAACGTACCATGAGAGTGATCCCGATGCAGATTATGAAAGCGTGGTCGAGATTGATGTATCGGATTTAGAGCCACAGATAGCCCTGCCCCATTCCCCTGATAAGGTGGTTGGAATTTCGCAGGTTAACGGCGTAAAGGTGGACCAAGTTTTCATTGGCTCATGTACCAACGGCAGGCTGGAAGATCTGAGGGTGGCTGCCCGCGTAATAAAGGGCCGCAGGGTCAGTAAGGGCACGAGGCTTATTGTTATTCCTGGGTCACCCGAAATTTATTTAAACGCTTTGACCGAGGGGCTTGTCCAGGACTTGCTCGAGGCTGGGGCCGTTATTGGGCCTCCTACCTGCGGCCCCTGCCTGGGTGGGCATATGGGTATCTTAGCAGATGGTGAGATTGCCGTTTCCACCTCCAACCGCAATTTTAAAGGCAGGATGGGGCATCCAGGAAGCCAGATCTATTTGAGCAATCCGGCGATTGCAGCCGCGTCCGCGGTCTTGGGCAGGATCGGCTCCCCCGAGGAGCTATAAATAAGGCGTAGGGCTACAGACTGAAGGCGAAAGGAAAAGATGGGAATTAGAGGCGGTAAACGGCGAACGGTCAACGGTAAACGAATTAACCCCCTGGAGGAAACATGATTGTTAAAGGCAGAGTTTGGAAATTTGGGGATCACGTAGATACAGACCTTATTATTCCAGCAAGATACCTTAATAGCCCTGACCCCATGGTCTTTGCTTCGCATTGCTTTGAGGATGAGCGTCCTGATTTTGCGCCCAATGTCAAGGAGGGAGACGTGGTTGTTGCAGGGATAAACTTCGGATGCGGATCTTCGCGCGAACATGCTCCCCTTGGCCTCAAGACTCTTGGAATAAAGGTAGTAATAGCGTCAAGCTTTGCTCGCATATTTTACCGCAATTCTTTCAATATCGGGCTACCGCTCTTGCAGTGCCCGGAGGCCTATGAGGCCATAGCTGAAGGATCCATGATCGAGGTGGATCTTGGCAGAGGAATTATCGCGGGTGAAGGCATAACATTAAGATGTGACCCAATACCCGCTTTTATGATGAGCCTAATAAAGGCTGGCGGGCTATTGGAATATATAAAGGAAGGAGTAGCAGCATGAAAGCATCAAATTTGGCTAGGGATGGTTTTGCAGAGGCACGAGAATATTCAGAGCCGACGGAATTGCTGACGGGTGCAGAAGTTTTCATCAGGTGTTTGGAAGAAGAGGGAGCGGATGTTATTTTCGGATACCCTGGTGGCGCGGTGATTGATATTTATCACCAACTTGCCAAGTCCAACATACGTCACGTCCTGGTGCGGCATGAGCAGGGAGCGGTACATGCTGCTGATGGTTTTGCCCGGGCCTCCGGCCGGGTAGGGGTATGCTTGGTGACTTCGGGGCCGGGTGCAACAAACACGGTCACTGGTATTGCTTCAGCCTACATGGATTCGATCCCAGTGGTTGTATTTACTGGCCAGGTTCCCACAGCACTTATTGGCAATGACGCCTTCCAGGAAGTGGATATTGTGGGTATCACCCGACCTTGCACAAAACACAATTACTTGGTGACCAATGAGAAGGACCTGCCCCGGGTCATAAAAGAGGCCTTTTACCTGGCCAAATCAGGAAGGCCTGGACCGGTCTTGGTGGACCTACCAAAGGACATCATGAGTAAGAAAACCGCCTACCGCCGGGGCCTGTGCACAAAACCACGGTCGTATCAGCCGACATATGAGCCCAACAGGCGGCAGTTGGCGAGGGTTGTGGGGCTGATAAAAGAATCCAAAAGGCCAATGATCTTGGCTGGAGGCGGCGTTGTCCTTTCAGAGGCTTCAAAGGAACTAAGGGAATTTGCAGAGCGCATATGCGCCCCGGTAACAAGCACACTGATGGGCCTTGGCACATTTCCTGCGGGCCGCGAGCGGCTTTGGCTCGGGATGATTGGTATGCATGGGACATACAGGGCAAATATGTGCACTGGCACCTGTGATCTGCTAATTGCCATAGGGGTGCGGTTTGATGATCGGGTGACAGGAAAGACAGACGCATTTGCCAAGCAGGCCAAGATCGTTCATATCGATATTGATCCCACTTCCATACGCAAGAACGTGCCTGTCACTGTGCCCGTAGTTGGAGATTGCAAAAGGACTCTGAGGGTTTTGAACGACATGCTCAAAAGAGAAGGTCTAAAGTGGGACGAGGTCTCACGAGGTGAGTGGCTTGATCAAATCGAGGAGTGGAAGGCCACGAGACCCCTGGCATACGAGCAGGGTGGAAGAATTAAACCACAGTTTGTGATAGAGACACTGCACAGGCTTACAGAGGGTAAGGCGGTAATTACCACCGAGGTTGGGCAGAACCAGATGTGGGCAGCCCAGTATTACCAGTTTGAAGAACCAAATAGTTTCATTACGTCAGGTGGCCTAGGATGTATGGGTTTCGGATTACCTGCGGCAATTGGGGCACAGGTAGCAAGACCTGAGAAAACGGTTGTGGATATAGCAGGGGATGGAAGCATCCAGATGAACATACAGGAACTTGCCACTGCTGTACAGTACGACCTGCCTGTCAAGGTGGTCATCCTCAACAACGGATACCTTGGAATGGTGAGACAGTGGCAGGAGTTGTTTTATGAGAAATGTTATTCTCAAACTTGTATGGAGCATGCTCCGGACTTTGTAAAGTTGGCTGAGGCCTATGGAGCGGTTGGTCTGAGGGCTGTTAGGCCAGAGGAAGTAGAAGGAGTGCTTCGGAAGGGTCTTTCCATAAACCGCCCGGTTATCATGGACTTTGCTGTGGAACCGGAGGAAAATGTTTATCCCATGGTGCCGGCTGGCGCCCCAATTACAGAGATGTTGTTGGTTTGAGGCCAGACATGGGGCATAGGGGGCAAGGCGTAGGGCATAAGATCAAAGGAAAGTGAAAGTTATGAGTGAGCTAGAGTGCCTAAAGTGATCTAAAGTTTTGAAAGAACGGAGAAGCGAAAAGGGGAGTAATTGGAGATATGGATAGTCAAGACAATCAACATCATATCTTATCCTTGATTGTGGACAATGAACCGGGAGTACTGGCCAGGATAGCGGGGCTTTTCAGCGGTCGGGGGTTCAATATTGAAAGCCTGTGTGTGGCTGAGACCACTGATCCCGCTGTATCCAGGATCACGCTGGTTACCAGCGGGAACATGGCGGTAATTGAGCAAATAAAAAAACAACTAAATAAGCTGGTCAATGTAATAAAGGTGAAGGATTTCACCGGGAGCAAGTGTGTGCAGCGGGAACTACTATTGATTCGGGTAAAGGCTGATGCCCAGAATCGCGCTGAGATATTGCGCATGGTGGATATTTTCCGGGCGCGGGTTGTGGACGTGGGCAACAGTTCCTACACCATTGAGGTTACCGGGGATGAAGGCAAGGTAACCGCATTTTTAAACCTATTGAAACCCTTAGGCATACAGGAGGTTGCCAGAACTGGTGCCATAGCTATGGCGCGAGATATTTCAAAGGAGGGAAGAAATGGCAAGAATTGATTTTGGTGGTGTGATGGAAGAAGTGGTAACAGCAGAAGAATTTACTCTGGATGGGGCCAGGGAGGTTCTAAGAGATGAGGTTGTGGCCGTCTTGGGCTATGGGGTACAAGGGCCTGGGCAGGCACTTAATATGCGGGATAATGGAATAAACGTAATTGTTGGACAGAGGGAAGGGGGAAAGTCATGGGAAAGGGCCGTGAATGATGGCTTTGAACCAGGTAAGACCCTTTTCTCATTGGAAGAGGCTGCTAAAAGGGGTACCATAATCCAGTACCTTGTCTCTGATGCAGGACAGGTGGCAACATGGCCTGCGGTAAAACAATGCCTTGATCCCGGAGACGCCCTTTGTTTTTCACATGGCTTTTCCATTGTATACAAGGATCAAACCGGCGTAATACCCCCCGGAGATGTGGATGTAATCATGGTGGCTCCAAAAGGTTCCGGCCGAAGCGTGAGAAGGAATTTCCTGGATGGAAGCGGGATAAATTCCAGCTATGCCATTTATCAAGATTACACTGGAAGGGCCGAGGAGCGAGTGCTGGCTCTGGGTATCGCCATTGGCTCGGGCTATCTTTTCCCGACCACCTTTGAAAAGGAGGTTTACAGTGATCTGGTTGGCGAAAGGGGAGTGTTAATGGGCGCGCTGGCGGGTATAATGGAGGCCCAGTATGATCTGTTGCGCGCCAAAGGACACAGTCCCAGTGAGGCCTTTAATGAGACAGTGGAGGAGCTCACCCAGAGCCTCATAAAACTGGTGGCCGAAAATGGCATGGATTGGATGTATGCCAACTGCAGCACTACGGCCCAGAGGGGGGCTCTTGACTGGAGGCACAGGTTTCGCGAGGCAGTGAAGCCGATGTTCGAGGAATTATATGAAAGTGTGGTTTCTGGGAAAGAAACACGGATTGTTCTTGAGGCAAATAGTGCGCCTGATTACCGCGAGAGCCTCGAAAAAGAGCTATCTGAGATGCATAACTCTGAGATGTGGAGGGCTGGGGCAGCGGTGAGGGCCTTGAGACCGGAGAACAGGAAGAAGGGGAGATAGAACATAGAATTATGAATCTTGAATTATGAATGTTGACCCATCTTCCCTAAGTCGCTCCTGCCCAGCAGGGGCAAGCTTAATAATGACGAAAGGAAGGGTTGTATATGAACTATAATATTGCGGTTATTCCGGGTGATGGGACAGGGCCAGAGGTTACGGCTGAGGCGGTAAAGGCGCTTGAGGCCTTGGCGAAAAACCATGATCTGGACTTTCAATTTACTTATTATGACCTAGGTGGGGATAGGTACCTGAGAACAGGTGAATTGGTTAGCCAAGGCATTATTGAAGAACTGAAACAATCGGATTCAATCCTGCTAGGGGCCATTGGACACCCGGAGGTTAAACCCGGTATCCTCGAGCAGGGAATACTGCTTAGGCTTCGATTTGCCCTCGATTTGTACATAAATCTGCGCCCAGTGGTTTTGCTACCAGGAGCGTATACGCCGTTAAAAGACAAAGGTCCTGGAGACATTGATTTTGTGGTTATTAGGGAAAACAGCGAAGGTGCGTACGTGGGAAGCGGCGGATTTTTCAAAAAGGGTACTCCGGATGAGGTGGCGGTTCAGGAATCGGTCAATACCCGCAAGGGGGTGGAGCGCTGTGTCAGGTACGCGTTTGACTATTGTATGCAAAGGAATAGAAAACTTCATCTCACCCTGTGTGCAAAAACCAATGTGCTGACTTATGAATCGGATCTCTGGTTCAGGACTTTTCAGGAGGTCTCGAGGGAATACCCCAGCGTCAGCACTGACTACCAGCACGTTGATGCCCTTTGCATGTGGATGATTAAAAATCCTGAACGCTACGATGTAATCGTGACCAACAACATGTTCGGTGATATAATCACTGATATAGGGGCAATTATCCAGGGCGGGCTAGGTATAGCAGCAGGTGGGAATATTCATCCCGGGGGACCCGCAATGTTTGAACCCATTGGTGGTTCAGCTCCCAAGTACACGGGCCAGGGCAAGATCAACCCCATGGCCGCGATCTATGCTGCGCAGATGATGCTGGAGTACATTGGAGAAAAGGACGTCGCGGACTATTTACTTATGGCCATTACTAAGGTAGTAAAAGATGATCTAGAATCCCTGGAAGCAGGTAGGATGGGATTCACCACATCGGAAGTGGGGGATTTGGTGGTAAAGAGGCTGGCGAAAGGATAGAGTATAGAGTAGTGAGTGAGCTAGAGTGCCTAAAGTGACCTAAAAATTTAACAACCTTCAACATGGCATGCAAACAAATATCCCTAATACTCCTGATCAGCGCTGGATATTGATCTTAGACAAATTCCTCGGAGACTTTGGGATTGAACTTCCTGAATTCCCATCCGTACTAGACATAGGGTGTGGCAACAATGCTACGTGGAACTATCTCGCTCTGGTGGGTTATTTGGGTCGCAAGAGTCTAGGTGTACCTCGATACACAGGCATTGATATCAGTGAAGGAGCCTTTGCCAAGGCAAAGGAGGCATTAAAGGGATTGGCGCACTTTGTTTCCTGTGACGCGAGGCAGCTGGAACGGCATGTTGAGGGCCCTTTTTATTTAATTTTTTGCCAGCACCCACCCCTTACCATATCTCGCGATGGACCGAAGGTATGGAAGGCCATCTTCGAACAAGTAGCAGGTCTGCTTGACCCTCAAGGTTGCATGATACTGACCAGCTTTTGGCTCAATGACCATATTCCAGCCCAGGTATCTGTCAAAAAAGCTGGCCTGGACATCCTCCATAGCGGCAAGAACCCCTTCCCGGGAAGGATCTTTGATAGATCTGAGGATGGGGAAGAGCTTCAATACGATAAGTACATCCTTCTGGCAAGAAGGGCGAGGTCCTGACGGAACGTGCGTGATATCACTATAGCATGTGTTTGTATGCACTCCGAGCCAGGGGCAGTGGAAAGTAACCTCGAGCGCATGGAGTATTTTGCAAACCAGGCCTTATCGCGGGGAGCAGAGATAGTATGCTTCCCCGAGCTTTCCGTGACAGGTTACATGCTCAGGGGCGCTAAATCGATATACCACGGGCGGCAGTGCCATGAGGCAATTGGGCGGGTTGTGGAAATTGCCAAGGCCAAAGAGATCGTCCTGCTGGCCGGTTTGATAGAGGTCGCAAAATCGAGAGGGCCCTATATTGCGCAGGTAGTGGCCGGTCCCAAGGGCCTCATGGGAATTTACAGAAAGACCCATCTGTCTCCCATGGAACAGGGAATTTTTCTTCCCGGTGAGGAACTACCCGTTTTTGAACACGATGGTGTGGTGTTTGGCGTGCAATTGTGCTGGGAGGCCCATTTCCCCGAGATAAGTACCATTATGGCACTCAAGGGCGCTGAGATCATATTCATGCCACATGCCTCTCCCCGGACCGGTCCTCAGGAAAAGCTGGATAGCTGGCTCCGGCACATGACAAGCAGGGCATTTGATAACGGTGTTTACATAGCGGCGTGCAATCAGGCGGAGAAGACTAGCGAGGGATACACCTTTCCCGGAGTCGCAGTGATAATAGACCCTGCGGGGTGGATTATTGCGCAGCGAGCCGAAGAAGGTGAAGGAATCACGGTGGCAACTCTTAGGTCAGATCAATTGAAGGAAATCAGGCAAAACCGGATGAAATATTTTTTGCCCCATAGAAGGCCCGAATTGTATAGGCTCTTGACTAAGGAAAAGGAGTCCTAGACCAGGAAGCCAAGGGCTGTCTTATAACCCAGTGGCTATTTAGGAAAAATAAGGAGCGCAAGAGGCCATTCGC